>Ga0194126_10000082_pt1 | contig 134688 bp, 114 predicted proteins | sample TA2KigC150mmetaG_FD_148641 | JGI IMG/M metagenome (GOLD analysis project Ga0194126, IMG submission 148641) | Freshwater microbial communities from Lake Tanganyika, Tanzania - TA2015035 Kigoma Deep Cast 150m | ecosystem: Environmental > Aquatic > Freshwater > Lake | place: Tanzania: Lake... | reverse complement strand
TCTATACAACCAACCATTTTCAAGTTCGCTGCGTAATGACTAACATTACAGGTGGACTAACAAACGGGGGCAGGTCAAGCCCACACAGCAAGTGCTGATGGCCACCATGTGCTGACGACTTCACCGATCGAGACCTGCAGAAGGCCGAGGGTATTCAGTCCCATCATCACACCAACAGCCACAAGACCTGTACCGAACACCAGCGAAAACGAGGACACTCCCCGTTTTGTTGATGGCGGCGTATCGACTTGGCAAAAGGAGTTTGACATGTTCGCCATTTGTGCAGAGTGAAACGGACTTGTTTGTCTATCGGTGCGAAGGTAGGGACAAATGTATCGTATGCAAGACCCGATGCGCCAGCTACACGGCATCTCCTTCACTTTTCAAGTTCGCTGCGTAATGACTAACATTGCAGGTGGACTGCAAACTGGGGCAGGTCACGGTGAAGTAACAGGGAGATGCGAAGTTCTCATTTCAAGGACGTATATGATAAACGTAAACGTACTTCGGGATATCATCTCGGTCCACATCTTCTGCACGCTGTCTGCATTATTCAGCATTGTGGCTCCGCAGGTAATCATTGCTCAGAATCTTGCGCCTACGATCAAGTTAGCCTTACCCGTTGAAGGTCAGCTTGGTAAGGATTTCTGGATTATAAACTATGTTGATCACAATGTTACAGTAGGGGCAATACGCGACTATCAGTGTGGTATGCAAACCTATGATGGGCATCAGGGTACAGACTTCGCACTGAGATCATTTCGGCAGATGGATTCAGGTGTATATGCAATTGCGGCAGCTCCTGGCAAAGTAGTTGCTGTTGTAGACTCCTTGTATGATCGCAATAAGTACGTGGACCGTGCAAAGGGTTATGGCAACTATGTGGCCGTTGAGCATGCAGAGGGGTGCATAACCTATTATGCGCATCTGCGTGAGTCTTCTGTGCGAGTGCGAATTGGAGATGCAGTCAACACCGGTCAGAGACTTGGCCTCATTGGTTCGAGCGGAACAAGTGAAGATCCACACCTACACTTCGAGGTATGGCTGAATGTAGACCCATTCACGGGCGGATGCGCGTCGCGTTATGTCCGCTGGGAAGGTCAGCCATCATATGAGTCGGCGTATACGCTGCTGGATGCTGATGTGTCTACCTGGCCACCAATCCTAGATACACTCAGGGAACGTCCTCCTTCAGCATCGATGATTGGAAAACAGGACACGTCGATCACATTTTGGTCCCTGCAACAGCATGTGGGGAATTCTGATCGGCTTAGTGTTCTGTGGCGTACACCCGATAATGATGTGTGGTTTTCTTATGAAGCGAAGCTCGATAGGAACTCCACATATTACTATTGGTGGTCGTGGATACGCAAACCTGCAATTGCCGGCAAATGGACGGTTGAGTATCTGCGCAATGACTCACTTGTGGCCACCCGTTCATTTACCATACAGCAGGCCGTGTCGGTTGACACTTCGCAACGTGACGTCGGGGGTTGCATCTTAAAGAACTATGGAGACGTGATTCGATGCACAGTTCCCGATCCATGTGTACTCCGTGTTTATGACATGATGGGTCGTCACCTTAAGTCGATCGCACTCGATCAGGGAAGCACTGCACATGTACTCGATCTATCACAACCTGCCATGCTTGAAATTGAATGTGCTGGTCGAGTGCTCGCAAAAACTATGTACGTTCCTTGAGGATATTTTCCATCTGTTATTGTGATACACAAAGGCACGCTCTCGTGACTACCTTGTTGCCTGTTATCAAATGTGCTATATAGAAACCGGCAGATAGTCCCTCTAGATTCAACTGTGTATTAGATGAAACATCTTGTTTCGTCGCCACCATTTGACCGGAAGTATCATACAATTCAATACGTTCGTAGACAGTGTTCGTTGCCAATGACAACTTTAATACACCATCATAGCAATGAAGTAATGAAACCTGATACGACAGATCATCAATTATGGACGTTGGTGCATCGTACCTAATACTGTCGATTGAAACATTGCCTGACCAGTCGACGGCCTGGTAAACAGCGCGTGCATCGTTCCAAACATTGACAACCTGAACGGAGGCTTTCATTCTCGTTGTTGGTTTAAGGGAATCCTGTGATATCACTCGCTCTAGTTGCAACGTGATGTTGTTGCTATCTGAGCGATGTTTGAGGCTGAATGACTTGAGACCAGATTCGATTTGGACGGGGCTCTCTGGACAAGGCTGCGTAGCATCTTTGCTGTTACGTAACTCGGTAACTACTACATCCCAGGTTGAATTGCTCGTTTGGCTTGTTGTAATAGACGGCGGAAATGTGTCGCCATCAACAATTGGTTCAAATCTCACGGAATCAATACTGATATTGTCAGCCCAATCCTGAACATAGAAAACACATTTGGCTGGCTTCTTGCGGTCCCGAACGACAATACTAAACTCGCAGGAATTCACAGGATTAAAACGTGATAGTGGTAGTTTGGAAGGTAAGTCTAACTCGATGTTATTTGATGATTTCCCAGCAACAGTGTCAATCCATGCAATTCCACGCCCCCTGTCCTCAAGTGTAATCGTTGCAAATCGACAATCATGAGTGTCGATGCGAACTATCGGTGACGTTGTGTCCATTTGAGCGGCCGGACGAATGGAACCAGCTACAGGCCATCCATAGGCTTCATCAACACCAGAGCCAACAAGATTTCCGATGAAGGATAATCTGTTGTTTGCACGGAGAACGTGAATCTTGCCGTCCGACGGTACCTCAACAGTAACGAAGTGAATGCCGTCGACGAGGTGTGTGGACTTCAGACCAGGAAGCCTCGCTAAGGGATGTGACCACAACGGAACATTGTCGAGAGAAAGAGACTCGAGGTCGGTGTTGTACGTGGCCGACGAAGGATCGGCACGTACAATTAGGGAAAGATGATGTAGTCCAAACCGCGGACTGTTCGACGTTGGAAAAGTAGCGTATGAAACAGCTGCATCTAGTGATGGCACCTCAACCATGATGGGATCAAGATTCATATTGTAGTCCCATGTCCATGAGGTGGCATATTGAATAACCCGTGTCGGTTGACTCGATTCCCAGATAGAAATACCACCTATCAGTGACGTTGGACTAACACTTTGCGAGATGTCTGCAAAGTCGCCTGCCTTGAGCAGATTGCCACCATCCTTTGATAATATCTGCTTGGCCTGTCGACTATAACTGGTAACCGACCATTTCGTGGATGGTTCGTTTGTCACCACTCGAAATACATCGCCAGAACCAGGGCCCTTGGCTTGTATTCTCGTGAAATCCAACGTCACGCTTCTTCTGCCCCAGGTACTTACCGGTTGGCACATTTCGACAAGATGCTGACGTCCACCAACAGTTAATAGATTCGGCATAGATGTTTTCATGTGGAACGCAAGTACGCCTATTGGCCTGTCCGATCTTATAAGTGATCCAGAGATGTCGAACAAACCCCGTGTAGTGCCATCACCGTGAACCATGAATACCTCACCACTATCAAGGAGAACGGTCTGGGTCTGCTTTGTGTTTATTCGTCTTCCCATACTTGTTGTCGCGGCAGCATCTCCCACTCCCCGAAGTTGAAGATCTATTGTGGTAGGCTCTGCAGCAATGATCACAAAGCCCCCTGCCCACGACGCAAACTCCTTGAAATCGTAGTATGAAACAGGCACGTACTCTAACCCCCACGCATGCGTTGGAATCGCTCGGTAGCCATCGTGACTGTACTGCTTGGAGTTCAGAACATAAACAGTGATGGGACTCGTAGATTCAATATGTAAGGCTTTAGGAATTGCTACTTCTGCGTCTCGAATCTCACTGCTCCACGAGATGTCTCCACGAACATCACTAAGGATACGGTTCTCGTTCTCATCGAGAGCATATGTCTTGATTACTCCGGTATAGAAATCAGTTACACGGACGATGGACGAGGATGTCGATACAAGATGTATCTCAAGTGCTTCCCGCGGATGGCTCTCCACTTCGTTAGGAGGAATGGCAATCCAAAACTCTCGGCCAGCAGCATCGTTCAATGAAACAGCATTCGGTACAAGCGACTGGAATTGTGCTGAAACCGAGACAGCTGCGATCAATAAAACCAATAGACCCGGTATGATGTTCATGCACCTTCCTTGATGATGTCTGATCTTCCCCTGTTTTATTGACAGTGAATGTAATCAGTTGATTGTGAAAATAGTTATTCTTCGAATTCTACCGGTGTAAGATGTCCAATGCCTGAATGCAGACGTTTTCGATTGTAGAACAGGTGGACCCAATGATAGACAAAGCGATGTGCATCACGCAGATCTTCAAAGATCATTTCTGATTTGAGTTCAGTTTTCATTCGACCCCAGAACGACTCCATCGGTGCATTGTCATAGCAGTTGCCAACGCCGCTCATACTCTGTTCGATGTTGAGAATGGCAAGCCCCCTACGATCGCTTCACATATACCCTATGAAACAACCTACTGTGCGGCACGGTTAGCGCACTGAGTGCAACGAAGAGCATTGCAAGGATGTTGAGGTCTGGGAAGACGACGTACCCTATGCCAATACCAACAAAGGTTAGAATGCTGAGCGGTGCGGCAGCACGGATCAGCTTCTGCCATGACCATGGATGTGATTCATCGATGTAGTGACGCAGTGCGTTCATGCTGGTCCAAGAATGCATGACAACGAAGTACCACGTGAAGGCGATCAGTGAGGGGGCTAGCATCGCAATCGCAACGATGAGCATCCCGCGCGTTACAGTCTGCTGGTAAGGGGCTTGCAATCCGATCATTGGGATGCCAATGACCATTGCAGATGCGAGCATACGAATGATGCCATACTCTGGAATCGTTGATGCATCAACATGGTATCCTAAGAGTGTCTGTAAGATCCACCCGATGGATGGGTCGCGCAGATCTATGAACACGAGAAGGACGCACGCACCATACACAAGCGATAGCAGGGGCTTCAGTCGGCTTGTTGTGCGCACGTCGCAGTCGCCGAAGTGCCATGCAGAGTTGATCAGGAACAAGACGAGCATCAGTGTTGGTTGCAGGAGCCAGGAACCCAGGACAAGGGTGATGCAGCCGAGGTAGACAACGAGTTCGCGCAGGCGCTGTCCACGGGTGGACATAAGATGCAGGTCCAGTGAGCCGTGCGGAATGCCCAATAGTGCAATCAGGACGCCAGACACAGCAATACCAATGCTGGTTGTGGCATAGCCCAAGGCTACGGCCATGATGGCCGTTACAGCGTAGACTAGCCCCTGATGATTGCGCGTAGGAACGGACGCCACGGCAGACTCCAGAATATCTGTACTTCGTCAGTAATAGATGTCTCTTCGTCGAGAAACCGAAGGATCTTCTCGATGGGATTACGCGAGAACAACGTCCAGAGGATACTTGGCACTTCTTGGGGCTCATCGCGGATAATCCTCAACAACAGCTTGTCGTACCAACGAAAGCGTCCAGGGGGCGGAGCAGGAACGGCAAACTCCCCTGTGCGTTGATACGCCTCCATCATGCGCTCTGCATCACGTACACAGCGCGCAACGGTGTAACCCGTTGTTGGCTTGGTGAGTCCGCCAGCGGTGCCGATGCCTATCCAAGACGGACCATGCAGACGTTCTGGTACACGGTCTGTCATAGGGATGACGCCAACCTCGGTTGCGATGATCTCATACCCCGAAGTACCAATGATATTGGCGATGTAGTCCTTGAGACGCGCTTCATATTGCTCAGCATCCCATATGGAAGTGGAGAAGACCGTGCACTCAACAAGTGCTTCATTGTTAGCATACGGGAGCACATAGACAAAGCAAACGCCGTGTGACTGATCAACACGGAAGTCCATCATTGTTGCTACTTCCATGTCGAAGATGGCCCTCGACGTGCGAATACGCCAACCGCGAAAATGCTGCAGCAGCGAGATGGTGGCTGGGAACAGGTCCACGCCGCGATCACAGCTGTCAAGCGATACACTTGCCTCCGGACTTGGTCCAGTTGCATTACCAATCTCTCGAGAAACAACCAGCCGTTCATCAGCAAGGGCTCGGATGGATGCTGCGGTATACTGCGAGTACACCATGCTGCCAAGGTCGAGAGCAATCGACTGATCACCATAGCCCAAGCGCACATACTTCCACTGCGCTACTGCAGCAGCCGAGATAGACGATGATGATGAGCCCCATACACAAAGTGTTCTGTCAGGTACGTCATGCGTTCTGTCCAGCATGGTAATATGTAGACTATGCGGACCAAGCACATCTCGGGCTACGAGGGCATAGACATGCGCAGCAACGCCAGCGCCGAGAAAGTGCAGAGATGTAGGTTGATTCATAGTACCAGATGGGAAAATAGTCATGTTTACTATAGTGATTTTATCCCTATTATCGACGGGGCTGATCAACAACCCACAATCCACCACAATCACCATAAGGGTGATCTATGAAGTTGGGTGTTCTCAAAGAGACGGCATCAAGGGAGCGACGCGTGGCGGCGGTTCCTGCAGTAGTTGCGAAGCTTGTGTCGGCCGGACATACTGTCCACATAGAATCCGGAGCCGGACTTCACGCAGGTTACACTGACGAAATGTATCAGGCACAGGGGGCCGTACTTGGATCGCGACAGGCGGTCATAGACAGCGCTGAATGTATGCTGCATGTTGCTGTACCAAGCACGGAAGAAATCGATTCTCTGCGCCGAGGTACTTCAATCATCTCGTACATCTACCCGAAGCGACATCCGCAATTGCTTGAGCAGATGGCGTCGATAGGTGCAGATGTATTTGCGATGGACGCTCTGCCACGCACGACGCGCGCTCAGACCATGGATGTACTTTCATCACAGAACAACCTTGCTGGATACAAAGCAGTGGTGTTAGGTGCAGCAGAGCTTGGTCGAATCTTTCCACTGATGATGACGGCAGCCGGCACTGTACCACCTGCAAAGGTGTTGATCTACGGTGCAGGTGTTGCTGGACTTCAAGCCATTGCTACAGCGCGACGTTTAGGCGCGCAGGTCGAGGTTACAGATGTTCGACCTGAAACGAAGGAGCAAGTCGAATCACTGGGAGCCAAGTTCATTACCGTTGAAGGTCTTGATGCAGTCAATGTTCAAGGGGGCTATGTAGCCGCTGTTGGCAGTGATGTGCTAGACCGTCAACGTACCGCTGTAGAGAAGTCTTTACTGCAGGCAGACCTTGTGATATCAACTGCACTTGTTACTGGTGGGAAAGCCCCCGTGCTGATAACAGCAGATCAGGTCTCACGTATGAAACGTGGTGCCGTGATCATCGATATGGCTGCTGAGGCTGGCGGAAACTGTGAGCTTACCCGTGCCGATGATCGTATAGATGCCAATGGTGTTCTGGTGTTGGGTCCAACGGACCTCGCTTCATCTGCAGCTCAGAATGCATCTGAACTGTATGCAAAGAATGTCTTGGCATTTCTTTCGCACATCGCAACTGCGGATGGGATTACCTATGATCTTTCAGACGAGATTACGTCGGCAACGCTTGTTGTACATAACGGACAGGTGAGGATATGATCATCGACGATGCAACGCTATCGCTGCTCTATCTCGTAATCCTGATGGCGTTCTTGGGTGTAGAGCTCATTGGACATGTACCATCGGTGCTTCATACACCACTCATGTCGGGCGCTAATGCCATACATGGTGTCGTGATCATCGGGTCCATCATTGTTATGGGTATTGCCGATGATACTGTGTCGACGATTCTCGGCTTTGTGGCCGTCGTACTCGGGACACTCAATGTTGTCGGTGGTTTTGTTGTTACGAACAGGATGCTCGAAATGTTCAGGAGGAAAGAATAATGGACGGAATCCTTCCCCTTCTCTACCTGTTGGCATCGGTGACCTTTGTTCTGGGCATCAAGCTGCTGGGCTCTCCGAAGTCTGCGCGTCTTGGCAATTTGATAGCTGCTGCTGGAATGTCTGTAGCGATCATCGGGACGATGTTTCTCTACAAGCACAATGGTAAGCCTCTTCATAACCTAGAGTGGATCATTGCCGCTTTGATTGTCGGAGGTGTGGCCGGTTGGATAATGGCCATGCGCGTGAAGATGACATCGATGCCTCAGATGGTTTCGTTTTTCAACGGTATGGGAGGGGGCTGTGCAGCGCTCATATCCATACTCGAGTATACGTCTGCAACGCAGTCTGCTATGCCAGTTTCGATCGGGCATGCACTTGCAATGATGGCTGGACTTATCATCGGCGGAGTCTCATTATCCGGTTCAATCATAGCATATCTCAAACTTGAAGATCGGTTGTCTGACATACGCTTCGGTGGACAACAGTTTGTGAACAACGGTCTATTGGTGCTTACCGTAATGGTAGGAGTCTTGCTCGTGACGGGCTCGCTCTCTGGTTTGCCAATGCTGTATCTACTAGCGGCCCTCGCAGTGCTCTTTGGTGTACTCTTTGTGCTTCCTATCGGTGGTGCAGACATGCCCGTTGTGATATCGCTGCTAAACTCTTTTACTGGTGTGGCAGCTGCGTGTGGGGGCTTTCTCTACGACAACATGGTCATGCTGATAGGCGGGATATTGGTTGGCTCTGCTGGCACAATTCTCACCGTCGTTATGTGCAACTCGATGAACCGTTCACTTCTGAACGTCCTCATTGGAAACTTCGGTAGTAGCGCTGGCGGAGGCGGTTCGTCTACCGGAGGGTCGTATAGAGAAGTCACAGCAGCCGACGCAGCAGTGATGATGGCCTATGCCAACAGGGTTGTGATTGTACCCGGATATGGTCTCGCTGTTGCACAAGCGCAGCATGTCTGCCATCAATTAGAGCACGAACTAGAAACTAAGGGTGTGTCAGTGCTCTATGCCATCCATCCAGTTGCCGGACGTATGCCCGGACACATGAACGTGCTGCTTGCAGAGGCAGATGTTGCTTATGACAAACTGATCGAAATGGAAGAGATTAACGCCGATTTCCCAACAACCGACGTCGTACTGGTTGTTGGTGCAAACGACGTTGTAAATCCTGCTGCAAAGACAGATCCAACATCGCCGATCTACGGCATGCCCATCCTGGATGCAGAATTGGCTCGCCAGGTTGTGATCATGAAGCGCTCCATGAAGGCTGGATACGCAGGTATTGACAACGAATTGTTCTACAGACCGAATGCGGCAATGCTCTTCGGCGATGCAAAGGCATCGCTCTCATCGCTCGTTAACGAAGTCAAGTCACTCTAAGAGCCGTCTGCTATTCCGTCGTCAGCCTGAACAGGTTGTCCTGAAGAGTTTTCCGGCGTATCGTACTTATCCATGTAATAGTTCATCTCCACATCTGCTACCGTAAGCCCATTGGGCGCTTTAATCCCTGCATAGAACGATGCTTTGTTTTTGCTGGACTTGTCGCTCCCATGGTCTTCGAAGCTCTTGATGAACTCAATATTCTTCTTTTCGATAGGCGTAAGGCGCCTTGATACGTCTGTAACTGTGGGTTGATACCATGATTGCGAAGCAAAGTGCTCCTGCATGTCTGGTGTCTTGAACTTATACCCGTATCGCGCGAATATCTCATTGCGCATAATCTTAAGCTCTTGCTTAGTCATGCCATCAAGATCATCTGCTGACAGCAGGCGCTTGGATGCATGCATGTATTGTCCCTGCCCATGAAGAGAGACTATAGACAACACCCATAGGATGATACAGAATATCGCCCTACTACTTTTCTCACACATGTATACTCCCATATGGATCCTCTAACCTAACTTGGTGTATCAATTACTAGAGATCAATAGTTCGTATGCGTATTGCAAACTCGTATTGCCACGGTAAAATAACGTCAGCTATTCATCTGTGCGCAATCCTAGCGCTATTTCTTCCTTCTTGCAACCAACAATACAAGGTCGAGGATCACTCTGCAAAGAGTGCTGTGGTTGCTGATACCGACACCATTGCAGTTGATACCACACAACTCCTTCCACTGATTCCGCCTAGTGCGGATACAAGCGTACGCAGCTTTGCGCGCTTGCTGGCTGGCTTAGATACACTTCGTGGGATGGAATGGTACGCGAAAACTATACGTGCATCTATTGAACGTCATGAGGCACGTCAGATGGTGAATGTGCGTAGATGGTCTGCTCAAGAATTGCGCGCGCAGTCGCAGGCTGATGTGATCTTCTATCCGTTCTCGGGTCCAGACGCCCTCTATATGCTAGGTCTCTTCCCTCATGCAAAACAGTATGTCATGATTGCTTCTGAGCCTGCCGGCTCATTCCCACGATTCAATCGTCTGGGACGCGATAGTATCAAGACATATTTAGAATCAGTGATTGAATCTACTCGAGAGGTGTATTCGTATAGCTACTTCATCACTGATTCAATGCGTAAGAACATAGCCGACTCAATAGTGAATGGTACGCTGCCCATCATTACGCTCTTTATGGCGCAGCATGGCTATGATATACTTGGTTATGATAGAGTTGCTGACGTTTCAAGCGACTCTACAAAGCAACAACAATTGCGTCATGTACTCTATTTCCGCAGAGATAGTGCAAGCCCCGTTCAACAGCTTACATATATCGAGGCCAATTTGGGTAATGCTCGCTACATGGGACTTACTCCATTCCCGCAAAACAACGTTCTGCGCGAGTATCTCAACACCTTGCCTCGGTGCCATTCATTTGTGAAATCGGCATCGTACCTTATGCATAACGCTGGATTTTCTGCAATTCGCAGTTTCGTGTTGTCGAAAAGCCAAAGCATTCTGCAGGATGATACAGGCGTACCCTACGGGATGTATGGTAGTGGATGGAGCTTTCGATTCTATGGAGAATACACACGACCAATTCGCATGTTTGCTGGTCGCTATCAAGCAGACCTCGATTCTGCATTTCTAACTCAGGCTGGACGCCACACAGCATTGCCGTTCTATTATGGCTACCTCTTCTCAAGGGGCAAGCAGAACGTATTTCTCGCTTCAAGAACTAGATAGTTCTAGCGTCGTCTGCGCTTGTATGCCTTGCCTTTCTTTCCCTTACGGGTTCGCTTAGCATACTTCGATCTTTTCGACTTTTTCTTGCTGTAGCCTTTGCTCAGCCATGTAAACTCCGAGGACTTATACTCCGGTGGAGGGACCATGCAGGCCTCTCCTACTTTGCGATCCGATTTGTCGTGCTGTAGCAGCCAATCGTATAGCTTACGGTGGTTGTAGCTCTGTGCAAGTGGGCTATGCCCAATGCGAGGTAATTCAGTAAAGTGAAGGTTCTTGCTGCTCTTACTCTTGATGGCACTTACCATTACGCGTGATTGTGATATCGGTACGTCAACATCACTTGTACCATGTATAACCCATAGCGGAACCTTGCAGAGATTGCTTGCCATTTGCTGCTTTCCCCCTCCACACATGGCAATAGCTGCAGCAACTTTATCTGGGTAGGTACCAACAAAATCAAAGGTTCCGTAACCACCCATGCTCATGCCAAGAACGTAGATGCGATTGGTATCAATCGGATAGTTGGCACATACATCATCTACGATCGACATGATGCGGTCTGGATTCCAACCTTGCCCCATGGGACACTGTGGGGCAATCACATATGCTGGTAGCTTAAGTCCATCATTAATCGCATACATCGTTCCATACTTCGTGACGTCGCGAATGTTGCTACCACTGAGGCTCTTGCCGTGTAAAGAAACAATGAGGGGAACAAGAGAATCGTTGGGAGCGCGAGTCGAATCTCGCTCGAGCGGCGGTACAAGCAAATAGTGATATCCGGTACGCGTGGCTTCAACGTACGTAGCGGCCTTGGGGATATCGGCACTGTAGACAGACTGTGTGGCTAGCAACGCACATAGTATCAACGTAAAGAGCATCGGTAAACATTCCTTCCACGAGAAGCAATAAACAGGGAAGATCCCAGTGGGATTGGCGATGCTTCAAAATTGCTACCTATTCGCTGTCGAATGAGAACGTTGCCGTTCTCTCCATCAATAAAACTTATGTATCCATTGACATCGCCGATGCAAATATAGAGGTGTTCGTCTTGTGTATAGTAGGCGATGGGCGAAGACCACGTGTACGATGGCATAGACACAGAATATCTTCTCTGGCCGGTGGTCTTATCGTATGCAATCAACACTCCACCTTGTCCAGGACGGTCGCGACAGAATGCCGCAACAACCAGATCTTTCTGCTTCCCACGTCCGATAAGTGGCGTTGATAGCATGCCACCATTAAGTATGCGAAGTCCATCGGTATAGGACCAACATCGGACAGAATCAGTCCAAACAATACTACCCGTTCTTGCATCAAGCTTTCGCATAAAGGCTGTACCAGGATTCGACTGTTTATCTACCTCACAGCCTACGTAGAGGTAGGGCACATCTTGTTCGATGCTTATTACGGGGCTGGCATCTGTGTCATCGCCGTTAGCCATGTACCATAAAGGCTGCAGCGTACTTAGGTCAAAGCATATAATACTGCCGCCATTATCGGCGATAAAGCCATACGTCTTGTATACAGCAATACTGGATTCAATGCCAAGGTTCTTGTTGTCGCGTACTTTGTAGATGAGTTTAGAATGCGGACGCAAGCCCTGAGCAGTGCGAACATACTTGTATATGATGCCGTTTTCAGCTGGCCAAAACAGAAAGCTGTCTATAATCGCAGGAGAGCCATCTGCATAGCCCCATCTACGAAGAGCATACTTGTCGTCGCGTGTATGAAATGATAGTAGTGTGCTATCGAGCATATTCACTGCACGCACGCCGGATGCTGCTGTGTGGCGTATCCCTTGTCCGGCATACACAATACCAGGATAGGTTGGATCTAGACTAATGCTTCCTTTGATCGGGTTCTTCGTATCAAACGGTGCGCGCGACCGCCTACCCGTGGAGGCATCTAAAGCATAGATGTTACCATCGAGCGATCCAACGACGATCTCTTGCTGTTCTGGTTCCCACGATACTATCGAAGGCTGGCCAGTCCAACCGGATCCACCATACCAGTGCATTTTCGAGCCCCCTGCCAGCTCGTGATCTGTTCCAGCATTGGTCTGATAGACCCAATCCACAACTATGCTTGTGGGTATTGAATCGATATGCCCACTGAATGGCATATCGCGAGACTGAGAGCCACGAAACGTAATAATGCGCGACGTATCGTCGTAGGCTGCAAACGAATTGGTTACTGTTCCCGGTGTTACAGTATCATCGTACACAACTTTCCATTCTATCATGTCGGCAGAGGCCTGACGACCAATATGGAACGGTGCAGGCAAAACCGCTTTTAGGCCCTTTACCACATCACGTTCATATGATTCATCTCGTTCTGGCTTACAACCTGGCATCGCAACACAAAGAAGAAACAGACTGATTACCCCATACAATGATCTCATCGAACTACCCTATGTATAACGAGTCCCGTAACAACAATGCATGCTGTCCACATAACTGATTCGGGATTGGTGTTAGCGATATGATACAAGACGTACGCATTAGACAATGTAAAAACGATGACCGCCGTTATAGACAATAGACTTCTACTGATGCGCAATGTGGAGATAACTGTAACAAGCGTTGATATCGTTAGTATCATCATGGTAAATGCTATGATCTGATCAAACGCATTGGTTGCATACAATACAGCTGCGACCGCTGACTGAACAGCAATAGCCAGCGCCGGTATTCCATTGTTCGTTCGTTTGGCAAAAAAGCGTAAGCGTTGATTGGTTTCTCCGATTGCTACCGATACGCGTGGACCTACCATCGTCATGGCACTCATAGATGACATCAATAGCACAACAACGATTACTCCAACCATTGAGCTAAGTCCACGAGGCAAGACGTATAAAGCAACAACCGCAGCCAAATCCTTAGGCACGCCAGTTTGCGTATCAACCGCCAATATCTCTGCTGGTGTGGTGTAGAGGAACATCGCATTGATAAGCAGATACATTATGCTAACACCAACAGTGCCAAGTAAAATGGACCGAGGCAGCGTGCGCTCCGGATTGGGTAGCTCGCGGGCTAGGTATGAAGAAGCATTCCATCCGCTATATGTGTATAGCACATATACCAGTGATATTGCATAGACACCTGATGTCATATGGCTTACGGACTCACTCGATGGTGTAAACACAACACCATGCACCTGCGGCGTTAAGAATCCAAGTGCTGTAAAAGCAATGAGAAGCACAACCTTGAATGCAGTGGCAGTCCCGTGAAAGTTGGCACTTGTGCTATACGATGTGCAGTGTGCAAGAGAAACAAGCAGAAGCAAGGTTAGTACGATAGGCCCAGCACTAACGGGTGCAGACATAAGGTATGGCTGTAGATACGCCTCCATTGTTTTCATGATGAGCGCAACAGGTGCTGCAAAACCAATGGTAACGCTAACCCAAGACGAAACAAAGCCTATAGACGGATGTACTAACCGTGACAGGTAATCATACTCACCAACTGCGTCGGGCATTGCAATTGCAAGCCTGCTGTACGCATATGCCCCGCAAAGAGAAATTATGCCCCCTATCACCCAAAGAGACAGGATCACGAAGTAATCGTCGAATGCCACCACTTGAAAACTAAGACTGGTGAATATGCCAGTTCCAATCATGTTGGCTGCAATAGCCCATACTGCCGTAAGGGGCGAGTATCTCTGCAAATGTTCTGCGGTAGTAGACTTCATAGTGATATGCTTGTGATAAACATATCTAGATTGCAGCAATGAATAACAGAGAGTTAGAACATTGCGATTTGATAGATACTACTATTGTATTATTGTTATTAGTTGAGAAGATTTCCCAGGTTGCCGAATTATAGAAACACATAACAAGGGAACAAGCAGCATGCGCATATTCATCCACGCAATCGTAGCCGTTCTTGTCGGCTGTTCAATTGCGAGTGCACAGGAACCAAAGTGGATTGGCAGTTGGAATGGTAAGGCTGAAACCGATATTGCCGCTGGTACAGTAAATAGCGAACCAGAGGTTGTCGAGGTTGATGGAGAGGAAGTTGAAATAGAGATTAGCACGGCGATAAGCGCTGGAAAGATTAGCCTTGATGTTTCGCAAACTGAAGCGGCTGTAATATTAACATACACTCTCAACATAGATGTCTCAGGAAGTGGTAAGAGCGCTATTGTCTTTGAAAAGCGTAAACTGACTCTGTCATCGACAAAGTTGGCTGGAGCATCGATTATGGCTGTGCGTCGTAAGGCATCATGTGAGGTTCTTTAGCCGGATCTCTATCAATGCCAGATACCTTTTATTGGGAACGTGTATATGACGAAACAATGATGGATGAAAGCCTGGAGTTACCTGCTGGTCATGCTCGCATACGAGCAGAAATTGAGCTATTCGTGACACAAAAAGGAAAACTGAAGGGAAGTCTCAGAATGACTCAGAACGATAATGGCAATCCGGCAGAACCCCGAACAGGCGATGTGATTATCACCTTTGATGGTCTGAATAAATCCAAGAAGAAATTAAAAAAGTAGGCACTGTTCTCACCCAATTGCTCTAAGGTACATTGTGCGTAAAACCATATTGCTTGATTTAGTCATCATAGTCTTGACAAGTTCGATGTTGTTTTCGCAGCGAACCTATGAGGGATACCTTATCAAGGATACGGAGACAAATACACTTCGCTATCCAATCTGGGTTTCTATGAACGAACAGTCTGGTTCTATCACTGCCAGTTACTTCTACAAGACTGTTGGCACACCCATTGCGCTTCAGGGTGAACGCAGTGGAGCAACCATTACACTTCGTGAAAACAACGTAAAAGGTAAGCTTGCCGGAACATTTGGTCTGAATGACCTCTCCGATTCACTAATTGGAACATGGCGAGCAGCTAATGGCAAAAAGCAACTTCGTGCAGTACTCTATCCCGTCGATAAATCATATGAAAGAATGTCTGTCATTCCAAAGCCACAGACATTACTTATTGAGGGTATGAGGACATTCTATCAAGAGTTACAGGACCAGGCAGAGCCTAATCCTTGCAACGAGAAAGGTAAAATGCCCGAAATCGAGCATTGGTTTGCACGTAGGGGACTAGCCGTCCTTGCATACTACTGGTCTGTTTGCGGTCGTGGGTATGCAGGATACAATCACTATGTATTCGATTGTTCTAGTGGAAATGCTGTTGCATTAAAAGATGAGCTGGATCCTAGCAAAGTCGAGTTGTTTACGAAGTATGTCTTTCCCAGAGTCCAGGAGCAAGTTCTAAGAGGCTGGAACGAGAACGATGAGGAAGGGAAGCAAATCCTGATTGAATCTATGACCTCGATGGATGAGACACCTAAGCCATTTGATCTCGATGACTACATTCGAAACTCGGGATTCGGCATAGAAATCTTCAGTTTAACGGAGAAGGGCCTTGTGCTCGAATCACAAGGAATCTTCGAATTGCCACAGGCAACTCGAGCCTTCGATGTAGGCTATACAGTAGTAGTACCCTACCGCGACCTTAAGCAATTCCTCAAGCCGGGGTCGATACTGCTTCGCCTCTCAGATCTCTAGCATTGCTGCTAGATCACAGCTAGTTACTTGTGGCGGTCTCCACTTATCTCACAAATCCCACTGTTCTCAACGCCGATGTGTTTCATTCGATCGATGAGTCTAGAGTTGTCTCATCAGCTTGGCTTCACATGTACAACCACGAGCGTCCGCACAGCAAGCATAACTATCAACCACCTGTGTCTGCGTTCACAAAGAATGCAGCATGATCACTATTTTCTAAACATTGAACTGGTCTAAATATTCGACCCTACTCACTTAGCGCAGACATTTTCTTTCTAAACCTGTTTCAACAATGAGCACTATGCGTAAGAAATCAGATCTTCCAACGAAGGTGTGCGCTGTCTGCAACCGACCATTCACATGGCGTAAAAAATGGGAAAAGGTCTGGGACGACGTTCGATATTGTTCTGACGCTTGCAGACGCAATAAGAAAGCCCGCATACATGCATCGTGAGTTTCACATCGGACGCGATCAGCGTCTGCAAGACAATCCTCGACTTATCGAAGCTTGTAAAGGGGCTACCTCGTTATTGCCTGTGTATGACTTGGATCTGACAATTTCAAGGGGACCGCATCAAATTGCATTTCTACTGGATTCATTGCGTGATCTTCAACGCCAGCTTCGTAAGCACGGTAGTGATTTGTTGTTGCGTATACAGAAGCCAGCAGTGGAACATGTACAATGGTACAATGCAGCAGATACAATGTACCGTGCCTCGGATCTGCCATGTAGTCTTTCATCATTACCAGATGTATTTACGAGCTTCCGCCGGTTACTAGAGAAGAATGCAACGCCGATTCAACGTCCACTGCATGCTCCAGCTAGCCTTCCTCCACTTCCATCGGATATGGTATACATAGATGTTCCAACACCCGATCAACTAGGTTATCATGTAGTTCAGTGTGATCATCGAAGTGCATTTCCATACTATGAACCCCGTTGGGGCGCTGGTGAGTCATCTGCCATGCATCATCTTGATGAATATCTAACCTCACACCAAATCGATACGTATAAGGCAACAAGAAATGGCCTTATTGGTACGAGCTTCTCGAGTAAACTCTCCCCTTGGTTAGCTGTTGGCAACATTAGTGCGCGCACAATTGCATGGGCAGTGCGAGATTATGAAGATCATTACCGCGCCAACGATGGAACATATTGGCTGTGGTTCGAGCTTGTATGGCGCGACTACTTTGCATTTCGTGGACGCAACCTTGGCTTGACACTACCGGCCTCAATTCAGAATCTGGATCACAAAGGGTTTCAATCTTGGATTGCAGCTTCTACAGGATCTGAGTTTGTAGATGCCGGCATGAACGAGTTGCGATTAACAGGGTGGTTGAGCAATCGTATGCGTCAAGTTGTGGCCAGCTATCTCATACATGAACTGCAAGCCCCTTGGCAATGGGGCGAGGCATGGTTTGCCATGCAACTCATTGATTACGATCCAGCATCAAACGAAGGTAACTGGCGATATATAGCTGGGCAAGGGGCTGACCCACGTGGTGGACGTCACTTCTCGATTGACCACCAGCAGAAAATGTATGATCCAACAGGCACGTATACTGCTTACTGGAGATAGTATTGAAACGCACTCCATAAATTGAATGATGAAAACAATCCTCCTTCTCGGCTCGGGTGAATTGGGCAAAGAATTCGTCATCGCAGTAAAGCGCTACGGACATCGCGTTGTTGCTGTTGATTCCTACGAGAACGCACCAGCAATGCAGGTCGCTGATGATTGCCGCGTGATCTCAATGCTCGATGCTTCTCAGCTCGATGCTGTAGTTGCAGATATACAGCCCGATATTATCGTACCCGAGGTAGAGGCAATCCGCACAGAACGTCTGTTTGCCTATGAAGAGCAAGGCATTCATGTGGTGCCAAGTGCTCGCGCCGCGAACATGACGATGAACCGCAAAGCCATTCGTGACCTTGCGTCAAAGGACTTAGGACTCCAGACAGCGAACTATCGTTATGCTACAACTCATGAAGAGTTTGTTGCCGCAGTAGATGAAGTGGGCATTCCATGTGTTGTAAAGCCCCTTATGTCATCGAGCGGAAAGGGGCAAAGCACTGTCAAGTCTGCCGAGGATATCGACCGCGCGTGGACGTATGCCCTCGAGGGCTCGCGTGGAGATCTGATGGAAGTGATCGTTGAAGCGTTTGTTGCATTTGAGAGTGAGATCACGCTGCTAACGGTGACGCAGAAGAATGGTCCAACGCTGTTTTGTCCGCCCATCGGACATCGCCAGGAACGTGGCGATTATCAGGAATCATGGATACCACACTACGTAAAACCCGAGTTGTTGCTGGAAGCCCAACGTATGGCAGACCTCGTGACGGCTTCGCTATCAGGTGTTGGAATCTGGGGTGTTGAGTTCTTCCTTACTGATACCGAAGTGTACTTCAGCGAGCTCTCACCACGTCCGCATGATACAGGTATGGTTACACTAACCGGCGCAACAACGCTGAGCGAATTTGAACTACACGCCCGCGCAGTGTTGGGTTACCCTGTTCCGCGTTTGGAACTTGAGCATGCTGCTGCGTCGGCGGTTGTATTGGCAACCGAGGCCTCACCAAATATGCCATCCTACACTGGAGTTGAAGGCGTCTTAGCTGAACCTGGTATGGAAGTCCGCATATTCGGAAAGCCGGCTACACGTCCATATCGCCGCATGGCAGTTGTCGTTGTATCAGCACTTGATAAGGACGAAACAGTCGACTCACTGCGCGGTCGTGCAATAGGAGCGGCATCATGTGTTACTGTGACTACGTAGACAGAACCCCTATCATCTAAACAACATGGGAGTAGTTTCGATGCAGACGAAGTGCATCATTCTAGCACTAGTTGGTGCGCTCGCAATGGCAGCATCGGCCCAAGTGCCATTAGCCAGCAATGCAGCCGTGCCCGGTACTGACCTGCCCCCGTTTGTTAGTCCACCTGTAATGTTAGTCATTACGCAGCGAACTTGAAAATGGTTGGTTGTATAGATTCGGGTGCCGGTGGTCGATACCCGAGACTGCTGTGCGGACGTTTGGTGTTGTAAAAGCGTCTCCATTGTTCAATCAGGATCTTGGCTTCGAGCAATGTGTGGAAGATCTCGCCGTTGAGGAATTCGTCTCTCATCCGGCCGTTGAACGATTCGACGTATCCATTCTCCCATGGACTTCCGGGTGTGATGAATGATGCTTTCACGTCCAGTTCGTTCAGCCAATACACGAGATGCTTGGCAATGAACTCTGGACCATTGTCACTACGGATATGCTCCGGTATGCCATGCTCGGTGAAACGATCTGCCAGGATGTCAAGTACGTCTGAGGCTCTGATTCTACGCGCTACATAGCACGCTAATGCTTCGTGCGTGTACTCATCGATGATGTTGAGCGTTCGGAACGTTCGTCCATCACTGGTTTGATCCGTGACGAAGTCATAGCTCCAGACGTGGTTCTTCCGCTCGGCACGCAGGCGCACAACCGACCCGTCCGACAGGAACAGCCGTGCTCGCTTGGGTTGCTTTGATGGCACCTTGAGTCCTTCTTCGCGCCACACGCGGTAGACGAACTTGTGGTTTACCTTCCAACCCTCTCCCTGCATGAAACCCCATATCATCCGATAGCCATAACGTCCATACTCCTTTGCCAAGGCTATGATGCGCATTCGAGCCGCGTCATCTGCCTTGCGTTTGAGGGGCTCATGACGCTGCGTTGAACGTATCTGCCCAAGAGTCTTGCATGCCCGTCGTTGGCTCACCTTTACGACGCTCATTAGATGATGAACTGCCTCTCGCCGCCTGGCCGGGCTCAGAAGTTTCCCCGGGCTACCTCTTTGAGGATCTGGTTGTCAACCGTCAAATCCGAAACAGCTCGTCTCAAACGCCGGTTCTCGGCCTCAAGATCCTTTAGCTTCTTGACCTGCTCGAGTCCCACACCGCCATAGATCTTGCGCCATCTGTAGTACGTTGCTTCCGTGATCTTCTGATCTCGGCAAAAGGCATCAATAGTGCCTCCCTTCGATACGATCACCTCAGCTGCTCGCAGGATCCCTATGATCTGCTCTTCTGTATGATGCTTGCGTCCCATACCTCGCTCCTTTCGACCACCAAACTATCATTTCAGTTGGTAGTATTTTGGGGGAGCACGTCACGATGACACTTGAAGGGTGTCCAGACGTCCCTTTGGTTTGGGACGTCTGGAACCCGTTCACCATCATCAAAAAGTGTAGTCCTAAAAGTGTAGTCTTTTTTCTGTTTTCTGTCCTCGTAAGTCCTTACAAACAAGGAAAACGGGTCAAACAGAAAGACCCTCTGAATCCTTACGGTTTCAAAGGGTCTAACATCGTTATTATCCAACCACTTGACGTGGTTTCCCGTGTGGTCGGGGAGGATACACGAGTGGTTCGGGAGGATATATGTGTGGTCAGGGAGGGAATTGAACCCCCGACACGAGGATTTTCAGTCCTCTGCTCTACCAACTGAGCTACCTGACCGGCTGTGTTGGGCCACGAATATAGCAAAGTGACTGGAAATGACCCACATCCTTGTTTTTTAGGGTCTCTACCTCCTAAAATGTAAGGTTCGGATGCGGCATCTGTCACGTTTGCATACCTCAATGGCACTATAGAGTGAACTTCAAAAGGAATCACTCTATGTCAAATCAAAACAAGGGGCTTCTGCCTGTCAGAACATCCGTACGCCTTCGAGAGCGCAACTACTCTGCTCCAGTAGCCTACTTCGTCACCGTTCTGGCCTATTATCACCAGCCGATCTTCTCGGAGATTCAAGAGGCCCGGGTCCATTTACTCGATGTTGGCAACATCGTTCAAGATGAGTGGCTTAAAACACCGTTGGTACGACCATACGTATCGGTTGATTCAGAACTTCTCGTTTGCATGCCAGATCACGTACATGGTGTGATATGGATTCTCAACGAGCATGGAGAGCGCATACTTAGCGCCTTTGCAGATGCAGACACGGTCTGTTCACCTGGATACCAACAACAGAGTATAGGTTCAATTTTAAGCCATATCAAGGCACAGGTCACTCGAAGAGTCAGGGGCAATTGGGGCCTCCCATCCTTGAAGATATGGCAACGCAACTACCATGAGTCTGTCATCCGCAACTCCACCCATCTCGCAAACATCACCCGCTATATCCAAAACAACCCCTCACGCTGGCAGCAGAGACTGTAAGGGCGAGCCACCGGCTCGCCCCTACAAACCGGTTACCACGGTGTCCAGGCGAAATTCACAATGGGAACCAATACGCCCCTTGGAAGAAGGCCGAGACCGAAATCGTATGTAAGCTGGTTGTTGGTCTGGCGCAAGCCAACAAAGAGGCCGGATTGGGCGGGACGCGAGATGTCTGCTCCCCAGAGTTCGCCAAGGAGGTGTACATCGTGCAGCTCGGGAAATCGTACATCCATCATTAACGCAACGCCAAGCGTGCCATTGATGTAGGGAAATTGAAATCGGCTGGCCAAGGTACCAGAACTGATTGTATAAACTTCTTTACCAACGGCTTTCCAATGCAACAGCGTGGTTAAGCGCGTTCGCTTACCGGTAAATGTTGCCGCACCGTATATGTGACCAATAAAGTTTACGTCGTTCACCCACGATGCGTTAAAGCCCACTGCATAAAATTGCTTGCCCCCTTCAACGAGTCCGTTCTCAGCTTCGTAAATCGTGCTCTTGATGTTCACAAGCGAGAACTGATTCTCTGCACCTATACCCGGAATGATCGTACGCCCAGCTACAACATTCAGATACGGTGTGTAACCAAAACCAATGGTGGGCATAACGGCCTCGGTAACACCGATGTAGGCGTCGTTGCCAATGGGCTCTGCATTGGGTATGATCAAACCCCTACTGTCTGCCCGATAACTGTCTGCATACAAGCCAATCCAGGCAATGTTCACTTCGTATATCTGTATGCGACCATTGATCGTTGTGAGCTCTATGTAATGCCCCTTGCCATCTTCCTTTACCTGCGTAGACAAGCCAGACAAGACGTCTCCGTTCGTAGTACGCACATAGTAGATAAGCTCGGGATCTGGGTCAAAGCTGTCTAATGGATAGTTGTCTCCAGCGCTAGCAAAGATGCCAAGTGATGCTGCACAAAGAACAAGCAGGCATACCAATACTCGGTGAAGGGGGCTCATGCTGCGCTACTTTCTGTTGAGAATGCGAGCTGACCGCAGGCGGCGTCGATGTCTTCGCCAGAAGATGATCGTATAAATACGTTTACATCGTCGTTGCGGAGCTCACGTATGAACCACTCGAATTTCTCACGTGAAGACGGACGTAGCTCCTTGGCAAAACCCTGTGGCTGCGTAAAGTCGATGTCGTGAAATGGTATCACATTTACCTTCGTAGGCATCCTGCGCGCTAGCTTGCCTAGCCTTCGCACGTCTTCGATGCTATCGTTAAAACCGTCGAATAAGATGTACTCATACGTCACGCTCTTACGTGTCTTACGGTAATAGTACTCCAGCGACTCAATAAGCTCTGGAAGTTTGTACTTCTTTGCAATTGGCATCAACTCAGCACGCCTCTCCTGCGTAGTTGCATGTAGCGAAAGCGCAAGCTTGATGATACGTCCCTCATCGGCCATGCGGATGATACCGGGGATAACGCCTGCTGTAGAGAGGGTAACTCGACGCGGGGCAACCATCTTCGTGCGCTGGTCGGTAAAGATCTCCGTGGCCAGCATCACGTTCTCATAGTTATTCATCGGCTCGCCCATGCCCATAAAGACGATGTTCGTGATGGGCTTCGATGAATGCTTCTGAGCCTCAAGAAACTGATCTACAATCTCTCCCGAGCTAAGATTACGGGTTAACTTGAGCGATGCTGTTGCGCAGAAGACACAGCCCAGATTGCAGCCCACTTGTGTTGAGACGCAGAGTGTAAGCCTGCGCGGCTGACCATCCTGCTCGACCATCTCACTAGGAATAAGTACGCTCTCTACCGATCTGCCATCCCAAAGGTCGAATAAGAACTTCTTCGTGCCGTCCTGCGAATGCTGAAGAGTCTTAAGCTGCACACTTTGCGTACGGAACTCGGAATTAAGCTTCTCACGCAACGGTTGTGGCAGAAGCACCATGTCTTCGCATCCAGCTACCCGCTGGATGTACATAGCGTCGTAAACCTGTTTAGCACGGTATTTACGCTCTCCATGCTCTAAAAACAGGTTTTCGAGCTCTGGAAGGGTGCGCCCCTTAAGCTCTATCGGACCCGATACGATATCGCGCTGTGCTGTTGCCATACCGGGCAAAACTACTTACTTCTAGGCTTTATGTGGAAAAGTAGCCCGCTGTTACATTGGTTTATAAAATATTTTGCCACTTATAGGATGCTCCGGGAACTGAATCCTAGTCGTGACGGTTCCCATTATACCATTTATTAACGGAGGTTCACGATGACCAATGTTCTACGCACTGCACTGTGGGTGCTGACTGTACTCTGCCTTGGTTCTTCGACAGCGTTTGCTGCCGACGGAAATCTTGCTGCCGGTGACTATATCGGCTTTACGTTCTTCACTGGCTATATGGCCATGTTTGCTGCTTCTGTGTTCTTTTTCTTCGAACGCGGACGTGTAGCAGATAAGTGGAAGACGTCGCTTCTCATTTCTGGCTTGATCACTATGATCGCAGCTGTGCACTATTTCTACATGCGTGGCGTGTGGTTGGAGACGGGAACATCGCCAACGCAGTTCCGTTATATCGACTGGACACTTACTGTTCCTTTGATGTGCGTAGAATTCTACATGCTTCTGCGTCCAGCTGGCGCATCATCTGGTATGATGTGGCGTTTGATCGCATCGTCTGTATTGATGCTCGTTGCTGGCTACATGGGCGAAGCAGTACAGCCACAAAGCAATGTGATGTGGGGCGTTATCTCTACAATCGGTTGGGCTGGTATCATCTATGAAATCTTCGTAGGCGAAGGCAAGAAAGTTGCCGCTGCTTCTGGCAACGCCACAGTCCAGGCTGCCTTTAATCAACTTAGCAAGTTCGCACTTATAGGCTGGGCAATCTATCCAATTGGTTACATGCTCCTGCCGGGCAACCTGCTTGCAGGTATTGCACCACCATCAAACATGGATCTGATCTACAACATCGGTGATGCCGTGAACAAGATTGGCTTTGGTTTGGTTGTATACGCTATGGCAATCAAGGACACAGAAAGGTAAACATCCTTCCCGGTTTACAGATTCAAGCGCATCTGCCGTCATAGCATGGTAGATGCGCTTGTTGCTATAGAGCTACTAAGCGCAACACCCATGCCGTTGCAACCAAACGCAACAACTATGCTTGGGGAAACACGTCCAACGTATGGCTGCTTCGAAGTTGTGAATGCCATCGTGCCAGCCCATCGATATGCAATTGCAATTTCTTGGTGCTCTGGTAGGATCAGATCTCGCAGCATAGATTCGAGAGCAGACTGGATCGGCTCGGTAGTTTCATGAGATGTTGTAGTCTCTGCTTCAAAATCAAGGTTGCGTCCGCCCCCTAACAAAACCCGATCGCCGAGATTCCTGAAATAATAGAAGCCTTCATCGAAGTGAAAAGAACCACGCAAAGCAAGATTTCTAAGTGGTTCGGTAACGAGCACCTGGCCCCGACCAGGACGTATAGCTGGCATATGACTACTGGCTACTAAGCCTGGTATCCAAGCATTCGTAGCAAGAACAACCTGCTGTGCTGTAATCGTATGCGCATTGTGATGCGTGCGAACATGCACGTTAACACAACCTCCTGTATCATCAACCTCGACAACTTCTGCGCCAGTGCGAATATCGATACCATTGTACGAGGCAATGTTCCAGAGCGACCGCACAAGCTTACCCGAATCTAGTGTTGCCTCGAAGGGAGTACGCACCAGTGTAGTTACCGCACTACTAAATCCATAGGCACGAATAAGATCATTACGAATTGCGAATGCGTTGTTGCCCAGAATAGGAGCTATACAGTCGTTTACTTCTTCGATACGTGCAAGAGCTGGATGGTTATCACAAAAAATCTCGTGTCCACCATCATCCTGATAGCCAATGTCTGCCCCCTTGCAACGAGCCCGTAACAGGGCTAATCCATCGATACGTTGCTGAACAATATCGCGAGCACGATCTGCACCCATTAAGTCGATATCTGAAGCAATCTCGCTTACCGAGCCAAAGCAGGCAAAACCGGCATTCCTCGTAGAGGCACCGCTTGGAACGAGTCCGCGCTCAAGTACTACTACTTTTTTTCCGAGGTTGTTTTCAATGAAACTTATAGCCGTGGATATCCCTACAAGACCACCACCTATAACAACAAGATCTGCCTCGAGCCAGCTAGTTTGCTCCCAGAAAGATTGCATTTGCAAACATACATTTGTAACTCATTTACTGCGGGCGGTTTCTTGCAGTGCAGACAACAACAGTGGATTCCATGCACGTACTTATGTCAGATGAAGAGCTCTTTGTGCTGGTTCGTGACCATAACGACGAACAGGCCTATCGGAGCCTCTTTAAGCGATACGACAAACGTCTATACGCATACTGTCTGCGTGCCCTTGGTAGCCACGACGAAGCACAAGATATGTTTCAGACCATTTCGCTAACGGTGTACGATAAGCGAAACTCGTTTTCCGACGGTTCTTTTGCGGCGTGGTTGTTTACAATTGCTCGCAACTATTGTCTAAAGGCTCTGCGTGGTCGTAAGAACACCTTGGAGTACTCAGACGAAATGATGCCTCCCGAGGAACGTGAACGTCATAGCAGCGACTTCATGTTGAAGCAGGCCTTGCACAATGCAATTGCCAAACTTCCCGAGGAGTTTCGAGAGGCACTTGAGATGAAGTACTTTGATGACCTGCCCTATGAGGACATCGCAAAGGCCAATGGTATCAGTGTTTCGCTGGCCAAGGTGCGTGTGTTCCGAGCTAAAAAAATGATACAAGAAGAAATGTCAACGATTATCAGTGAACTACGATGACGAATCAAGAATTGCTCCAAGGCTTCCTTGATCGCACACTTAGTGAAGATCAATTGATCGAATTCAATAAGCGGCAAATCGAGTCGCCCGAGTTCGCACAGGAAGTACGCGAAATGCTTACCGTAGAGGGTCTCCTCGCCGAGTCGGCACCAACCGTTCGATATCCTTTTGATTTTCTCGCACGTGTCGAATCTTCGGTGGCCGCAAAAGTTGTTGCCGGTGCCGCAGCTGCAGGTATACTTAGTACACTTACAAAGAGTGTATGGGCATGGCTAGCCGGAAGTGCAGCCATTGCCGTAACGGGTGGTGCCGTGTACTATGCAACACAAAACAATGCCGAACCAGCCAGCTCGCCTGCGCCTGCACCAACAGGTAAACAAGCTGAATCTGTTCCGGCCCCAGTTGCGCAGCCCGAAGCACCTGTGCTAGTTCCAGTTGCTACTGAGCCATCAACGGTGAAGGAAGTTACGCGAGTGGATGTAGACGCAAAGGTAACGACAACAAATTCTGTTGTAGAGCAACTCAGAGCAGATTACGAGTCATGTGCAATCGGTAAAGATCCAATTCGCTGCAGTCAGCTTGCACTGCAACTCGGACGCCGCTACCGTCAGAATGGTCAAGGGGCTGATGCGCAAAAGTATTTACAGGCAGCCTTCGACAATGCACGCTCTGCCCGCCTAGCACAGTTCGAAGTAGATGCTTTGGGCGAACTTGGCCTTCTCGCTAAATCACGAGGCAATGCAGCCGAGGCAAAGGACTTCTTTACACGAGCCATCGAACGTGCTACTTCTGCTCAGATATCCCCTTCTAAGTGGCAGTCTGAGATCGAAAAGTTGTAATGATCGGCTACGATATGCTTCAAGCGTGCATTCTCAGTTTCCAAGTCTTTAATGCGGAGAATTTAACTGACTTCCATTCCGCCATATTTGGCTTTCCAGTTATACAAGGTGGGTTTGCTAATGCCATGTTCACGGCAGTTGTATTAGACGGTTATGAACGCTTTATGTCATTGTAGAATGGTGACTATTTGCGTCTAGGTATATCGTATCTTCTTCGTACTTTTTTCGGAGAATGAGAGAATACTCTCTCATTATGACGGTGCTATTTTCGGAGCTGCGTGCAGTTTGAAGTAATAATTCTATTAAAGGTCATTATCGCAGTGAGAGATAACATATATAGCCATTTAAAAGCATATAAAACAATGCAGGTAATGATATCCAGATACTATCGCCAAAATAAATCCTGACAATAAATCCACATAACATTAATAAGGCTAGGCCTAAAGATGAAATCGTTAAAAGAGGATTATATTTTAATCCAATCATTAAACCTAGCGCACCTAAAAGCTCTAAAAATATAACCAATAAACCAAATTGCTCTAATTCAAATCTCTTAAAATCATTCTGCAAATTATCTGTGACGAAATACATCACAACATATAAAAAGAAAGATATACTTGAGAACAATGTACATACTATGGTAGCATTCATTATTTATTAATCGTTGTGTATGCTAAAAAAGCGCACAAAATGAGAAAAACAAACGAAGGTACTCTTCTTACAAATGGGTTATGCGCTTTATAATGAAAATACTGAGCAGACATCATAAATATGCCCATTAATAGAGATGATACTTGTACAAAAGATGGATACCAAACACCAGCTATCAATAATGTGGCTAAGGCTATTTTAGATGCACCTACAAAACTTCTCATTAAATCACTTAAACCAAATTGCTTAAACTCCTTAATGATATTGTCAAATCTAAATACCCATACAAATAATACAGATATTCCAACTACTAATTGTGCTACCTTGATTATATTTTCCATAACTATACTTCTTATAACTTTACAAATAGTGCATTGTTTACAATGACCCGTTTTTTAGTGTGGGTTCTGGTCTCCACAAATACTATATACACTCAACCTACAACAATTATTCGTCATTTACTGCTTATTATTTCATTATGACAAATGGAAGCGTTTCTCTGCTACTAATATTGTGTGACCTCCCCCCAGAAAAGTGAAGCGGTTAAAAGTAGAGTTTTTTTGGGGGGAGGTCACAGTCACTACCACTCCATCCCCAAATCATCAATCTCTTTCATCAGACGAGCTGTCTCGGTGAGGGCGATGATGATATGTTGATAATGATTGATGTCCTCGAAATTGAGGGTGCGATCTTTTCTATCCTTGAGCCATTTTTGAGCGGGTTGATAACCGCTGATATAGAATTCCCATGTGATGTGAGGGACATTTGAGAAATATTGTGACTCATTGATATACACCTTCCCATCCTCATAGCGAATTTTACCCATTTGATTCGTTCCGGCTATTGGATATTGTGGAATTCTATGCTCAATTAGCGGACTTTCAAGGAGGTGTAATTCCCGTATGGCTTTACCCTTTTCCACCAATTTCCAAAATGAATCCGCATCCTTTGGATATGGAACTCTCAGGAAATCAATCTTGAGGAATTCCTTATACTTCTCACGATATGCGGGTGAATGAAGAACCGCATAGATATAATCCAAAAGATCTATTGGGGCGAAGGTGGTCTTCTCTTGACCTATGGAATATTCTATGGGCTCATTGGTGAAATCAAGTCCTAGACCTTCGGCTATTTGTTTGACGATTGCAGGGTTGAAGTTTGGGGTGCGAATATGATTCGCGTTATAAAAACGAGTGTTCACAACGCCCTAGGTTGTGTGTGTGTTGGAGAGCGTCAGCCGGTCTACGGTTTGCGCTCTTCTTGTATATACACCTTAGCGCCTTGCTCATACAGCCCAACTTCAGTGGCTTGAAGTCCTGTAGTAACCCATGCAGGTGCCCCGATAACACGTTGTCTTGATGTTACGGTAGTTTGTTGCTGTATAGGCGTGCTGCGTGCAATGCGCAATGTTTCGGATCTGTGCAGTTCTGTTGCTCTCTCAGACGGACGCAGAACTTTGGATGTTAACTGCATCGAGACCGGCTCGCTTTGTGTTGTTGTACCTTCCGCATCCTGCAGATGCAGCACAAACGATACAGGTGTTTTCATTGCACCATCAGCCAGCATCACGTCGTTAAGATTGATTGTTACATCGTGCAATTCTGATGTGCTATCTGGTATCGAAGCAATCTCACTGGCCCCCTGCCGAATACCAATACTCCATGTTGTAATACCTACCTCGCTAATTGCATCAGGTGTTATCTGTACGGTCGGTAGCCGTGCCTCCACTATACGCACCTGTCCCTCCAGCGGAAGTAACAGCTTTCCTGTTGGATCCGAAATCACAACACTACCAGCTACCACCGATGTGTCTTTCTCTAGCAGGCCCATGTATGGAGGAACGATTGTAATCCGTGATGATCGCACGCCAAAACGCGATTCTAGATACGACTGCACGGCAAGCATGCGCGCATTGCCCAGTGCCGTATCTGCGCACGACACATACAGTTGAAGTGTGCACGTACTCTGCTTTTGCGAGCGCATACGCGACCCAACAATGTTCAATAGGTGATAGTGCCAATGCTCCTTTGATGCAAGCAACGCATGTTCTTGAAATGAGGATGCTTTCTCAGATGCAAGCTGAATGTACCTATCCGGTATATCACTCGAGAGTGTGTCAAAGACAACAAATGGTACAATTGGTACTTGTCGCTTTGCAGCAACACGTGTAGCTGTAAGCTTAGCCTTATCCGTGATGCCTCCGTCTTCGTCTACAAACTGGAGGGAGACGGAGCCCCGTAACACACTTGGCGGCTTCGGCAACACCGTGCGATATGTTTCACGCACTCGCCGATACGTTCGCTGATTATCTGTAACAGTGTCTACAACAACACTCTGTAGATCCGTAGAGGTTGTCTGTATGCTGAGACGTAACTCGACTACTGTATCACGTGCGAAAACCGTTTCTATCGATTCGGGCGCGCGATTCATTGTATCCGTCGCTAACGAGACGGGGTACATCGTATCCGGCTGAATTGGGACACGCATCGTATCTGTGGGAGCTTCATTAAATGCGATGCGAATCCCAAGGCTGGCATCCAGGCCAGCCATCATAAAAGCACCATCCGTGGTCATACTAACAAGTGCCTGCTGGTATCCAACACGCGGCTGCAACATGATCGTGCGTGAGGCGTTCATTGGAACATCGGCAAGAGCATGCACTGCTAACGACGGTACAATGATGCGTGCATTGGCAATCTTACCACGGCCTGTAATCTGCTCAAGTTGTCCATCTACAAACGGAAGCCCTACAGGATCTGTAAACCGCATAACCTGAGTATACCGTGGATCACCAACGACGTTGAGCGATAAACTTGTTTGTAGTGTGAACCACGAAAGGGGCTTGTATTGCGCTCGTGGTGCAACCGATACGATATTGAATTTTGCATCTATGTCATGACGCAGTGTTGCTATGTATAGTCCGCCCCCTTGAAGTGCTATCGGTGCGCGCTCCTCGGCCGCATACATCATTGTTATGGGTGTATAGCTAAGGCCGAGACCAAAGGTGATGTTGCCGAGCGTATAGAGGTTGGTGCCAATACCTATTGTGGTAGTAGAAACCGAGGATGTACCATCGAAGCGTATACTTTGCGGACTGGGTATTCCAGAAACATCGGCAAAAGAGTTTGTTGGAAGCCATACAACACCTCCACCATACACGTCTATAACCTGTGCCGAAAGCTTTGGCACAAACACGTATAGGCAGGCAACAATGTATACAATAGCTCTCAACAGATGTTGCGGCATGGGAATCACTTCACAACAAATAATCTAACGATGCTATTGATCATGTTTCCTAAGATGCTTTCTGCAGCACATCTCGCATAGTATGTTCCAGGACTTAGGACAACATCGGCACTACCAGACGACGCAATGGTAAAGTCTCGTTTGCCACTTTTCAACAGCGATGAAAGGTCGGCACGTACTGCTCCTATAGCATCAATGATCACAAGAGAGGCCGTTTCGCGGGGCAAGTCTCGCACACGCAACACCGCAGATGTCTCGATTGGATTAGGGTCTATGTCTAGCCTCATCAAATCTTGTAACGTGTTAACCAGTCGTGTACGTCCACCTGCGTATCGCCATGCATTGGTGATACGCAAGGTTGTAGATGTACCCTTCATCACAACTTCTTTACCAGCGTTGTCGGTGCAAACCACATCCGACATATCAAGTACAGTTGAGTCGGCATCACCCAGCGCAACAACAGCACGCAACGTAACAATCGTGTCGCCATCGCCATTGATTGTAGGGGGCTGAGCAATTATACCCGATGTAACAAGCACCTGCTTGTTATCAACAACAGATAACTTCTGATTCTGATCTAGAAGTGGAACAAATACCGTTGGGTTATAGGATATGCTACAGGTAAGAGATTGAAGCTGTGTTGGCTCGTCAACTGGATCTGATGTTCTTGCCTGTAGTGCAAGCAGTAAGGTATCACCAATGCGTGCATTTATGATTTCGGGACCCAGTGTTGCAGTCCATGTGTTAGGCCGTGATGCAGCGGCCACGTCTAGTATTATCGCTGTAGAGTCTACAGCGCGTCCATCCGAATGCTTTCTCAGAAGCATATAGATAGTCCTCTCGTCTACACGCTTCTGTGGATTTGCAGTAACTCCTACGTTCACCTGCTTCGTCTTACTTGGAACTGTAGGAGAGATGATCGAGGCCGATGTATAGCTCGATGCGGAGCGTGGTTCAACGTTGTACGTAAAGTTTGTTACATACAACTTCGCCGGTAGATCAATACTTACCGTCCTGTTTGCATAATCACCGGCGGTAAGATCGCGCAGGTTAACAACTGTGCTCTCGGGCATGACGTTGCCAATGCCGTTCATTTTTATGTACGCAGTATCCAGGTTGCGCCCCATGCGATCTCTTCGAATCAGACCTATGGTATCCAAAACCGTTCCAACCGCAGTGGGTGAGAATGCTACGACTATGGCCAGAGTATCAATGCCACGTCTCACCGGACCCTGTGGCGTTAGCATAATAAATGGTGGCTGCAACGAGCCTTGAAATGCAAATGTGAAATCATCATTTCGATTAACACGATAGAGCACTACCTGTTTTGCTGTATCGCCCGTCATCACATTTCCGAATTCTAGATTATCGGTACGTTGAATGCGAAATGCTGTACCAAAGAGACGAATGCGCACTACATCATAGAACTGTTGCCCCGTTGAAGGCGTCCGTTGCAGTATAATCTCATCACGGAAGTCGCCCTCGGATACTGGCTCGAACGCAACGCGGATTTCTATCTCGTTGCCACGCACTGTAAGGTCGTTACCATCGCTCATCAGTGTAAATGGTTGCGACGGGGCTTGCAGTACCTGGTAACTGCCACCAGGCGGTAGGCCCTCTACACTAGAGCGTAGCTCGCGCTTTGCTCCCACGGGGATGGGCGCAAAATTCATAACCTCTGTAAGCATCGGACTCTGCGCAAAGGCAGTAGATGCAAGAGAGGGTATGATGATTGCTAGAAACCAACAGTTCAGCATACGCGTAAAGGAAATTGGAATAACCATAGAACCCAAAGATCCAGGTTGAGTTACACAATACTACGGACCCTGTGCAGTTAGGATACAGGTCTTGTTGTTCCATTCTTGCTGCACCACCTTACCTGAACCACGAATGCGAACTTCATAGCCAGCAGCATGCAGCACGGTAATGGCCTTGCGGAGTGAAAAGCCCACAACAATCGGACGCTCTGCGTTGTTGGCCAGCACCTGAAACTCTGCACGTACTGATGAGCCCCGTTCTAGACGAGCTCCCTGTCCTGGGTTCTGGCGTATTACGAGCGGTCCAGAGCCATTGGTATCAAGCCCAAGCCCTATGCGTCGCAAGACTGAATCTGCAGTTGCATAGGACAGACCACGTATGTCTGGTACAACAACTGTATCCGAAACGCGAGATGCGGCAATCTTCTGCTGTACTGCAACATCTAGCTTGAGCATCGTCATGGTCTTCTGTACGATTCGACGAAAAATCGGAGCCGCTGTTTGTCCGCCATAGATACTCACAGTCGGACGGTCTAGCATCACAATCATCGCAACCCGCGGCTTATCGGCAGGATAATACCCCACAAATGACGCTGTGTAGTTCTTGCGGTCATACATTCCATTCGTTAGCTGCTGTGCCGTGCCCGTCTTGCCTGCTATACGCACACCAGGAATCGCGGCTTGTGTTGCCGTACCCCTCTCTACAACTCCTACGAGCATTTCTCGAAGTTGTTGTGCAGTCTGCTCGCGAATAACCTGACGCACCTTTTGTGGCGACAATTCCACCATTTCCTGGTCTTTGTCTCCCATTACTGCCTTAACAATGCGCGGCTGCATCAGAACACCATCGTTTGCAATAGCTGCATAGGCCGATAGCAACTGAAGAGCGGTTGCACTTACTTCATAACCAAAGGCCATATAGGTCTTTGTTGTCGGATCAAACTGATTCGGACGCTTGAGTACGCCGCGAACTTCACCTGGTAGATCGATTCCTGTTGGTATACCAAAACCAAAATCCCGTACGTACTTATAGTACACACGGTCATCTAGTCTGCGCGACAGCGAAGCAAATACCACATTGCTCGACTGTTCAAGAGCCCCCTGAAATGTTGTTCTCCCCACTGGATGGTCATCTTTAATCACGGCCCCACCGGGCATCTGCAACTGACCCGTGCCCCCGTCTACTGGATCGGTGCGGCCTACCTTACCTTCTTCGATGAGTGCTGCAGCCGTAATAGCCTTCATCGTAGATCCTGGTTCGTACTGATCTGTAACACCACGAATGCGAATTGCATCATCGGTTGCTTTATCTAACCTATTCGGATGGAACGATGGATACGAAGCCATCGCCAGAATGTCGCCCGTAGACGGTTCAATCGCGATCACCGTACCAGAGGTTGCACCATTCTCGTATACACCGCGGGCAAGCTCTTGTTCAACAACACGCTGCATTTCCAGGTCTACCGTAAGCTGAATATTCTTTCCATCAAGTGCAGCCTCGCGCTCGGGGTCAACCCCTGGACGCAGCTGCCCCTTGCCGTCACGCTGCATCACAACAAATCCGCTCTTGCCTTGCAGCAGTTCGTTGTATTGCAATTCGATTCCTGTAAGACCATTATTGTCTACATCTGTAGTACCGATTACCTGGGCTGCAATTGGGCCATGGGTAAACAATCTCTTGGGCTCTTTAACACGAATAAGTCCGCGAATCTTGATCGTATCCAGCACGGGAAACAGCACGGTATTAATGCCCCGCGCAAGCCACACGAAACGAGCTTTTGTAGAGCGGATCTTGTTAAGGTATACCGACGCCGGCTCTGAGCCAGTAGCTGCTAGCAGTTGCGCCACTAGTTCGGGTTGTTCAAGAATGGTAGGGTCTGCAGCAAACGACGTCATCTTCATCATCGTTGCTAGATCGCGTCCGTTTCTATCTAACAACCTGCCGCGCTCGGCACGCAGTGGTACCTTGCTTTCGTATTGCTTCTTTGCAAGATCACGATAGTGCGCACCCTCTATTACTTGAACAAAGAACAAGCGTCCGATAATCACTGTAAACGCAATCCCGAAGAATAGAACCAGGACGCCTGATTTCCATGCAATGGGATCTCGTTGTTGTACTTCGGTATTCATTTCGACGATTTGTCCTCGAGCACAACAGGTGCCTTGGGAGGGGGCATAAGATGAAGCCGCTCCTGCGCTAACCGCGTTATACGGTCGGCAGATTGCAATCTATATGTCTCTGTTTCTAACGTCTTGTTTACTGTCTTTAACGAATCCATACTGCGCTCGAGCATTTGTTTGCGCTCGAGAAGCTTCCGCACAGAAATAACATTGCTCACGTAGAGAATAGTGAAGCCTGCGCTTACGAACAACAAAACAAAAATACTCCATCTATTGAGCAGGTTGCGTTGTTGAACAATAACAACAGGCTCTGGCGTCTGTGGAGCGCTCTCTTCACTCATCAGCGCACCTCGGCTCCTGGGCCCACTTCGGCATTGCCTGGCTGAACAAGTGTAAGCACACCATCAGCATTCGAAGCTGCAAGAACCATACCCTGCGATTCATAACCCATCAGCTTGGCTGGCTTGAGATTTGCTACAACAACGATCGTTTTTCCAACAAGATCCTCCGGCGTGTAGTGCTTTGCTATCCCTGCCAATATCTGGCGCTTCTCGGTACCAAGATCTACCTGTAGCTTCAAGAGCTTCTCAGACTTAGCAATACGCTCTGCCTCTAGCACAACACCTGTGCGAAGCTTCACGTTTGTGAAATCATCAATGTCAATGGTGTCGTCTGCTACCGGCTCTACGTCGCCAAGCTTGGCTATCTCTTGTTCCACAGTTTCATTTTCAATCTTAGTAAATAAAATTACGGGTTCACCAAGGGGCTCACCACCCTGCAACACATGTTGTGAAGCACTCATCCAGACGTCAGACCCTACTAGCCCCTTGCCTGGCGCACCCGTGCATGTTGGGCCTCCGAGCATAGTCTGCATCTGCGCTGTTGCTTGTGGACAAAACGGCGCAAAGACAACAGCGAGCGTATTGATAGTTTGCAGGCATACATTCATCGTTGCCGCGCAGTCGTCTTGATTCTCTTTAATGCTCTTCCACGGAGCCTTGTCGTTGAAATACTTGTTGGCCGCACGAGCAATGTTCATCGCGTCTGTTGCGGCATCTCGAAATCGATAGTCGTCTAGGTTCTTTGCAACAGCGGCAAGTCCCGAAGCAATCGAATCAGCAAGAAGCTGCTCGTGTTCGCCAGGTTCATAACCCGTCGGAATGGCCGGAACCTTGCCATCAAAGTTCTTCTGCGTGAACTGCATCACACGGTTCACATAGTTGCCTAGGATTGCAGCAAGCTCGTTGTTCGTGCGTGCTTGGTAATCCTTCCACGTAAAGTCGCTGTCTTTTGTCTCCGGCATGTTCATCGTAAGCACATAGCGCGCGATATCTTTATGCTGCGCCTGTGGAAACGCTTCCAAGTACTGCAGCACGTCGATCGCCCAGTTACGGCTCTTCGAAAACTTCTTACCTTCAAGATTTAGAAACTCATTAGCAGGAACATTCTTCGGCAGGATGTAACCTTCTTCTGCATGTGTCTGCAGAAGAATTGGAAAGATGATCGTGTGGAACACGATGTTGTCTTTACCGAGAAACGCTGTGTATTCAGTCTCGGCATTCTTCCACCAGTCCTGCCAAGCATCGGGTGTTCCTTGTAAGGCCGCCCACTGCTTCGTGATGGAGATGTATCCCAACACTGCTTCAAACCATACGTAGAGAACCTTACCTTCTGCGCCGTCTACTGGCACCTTAATGCCCCACGACATATCGCGTGTAGCCGAGCGCGGTGCAAGACCTTGCTTTAGCCATGAGCGGCTCTGCTGAACAACGTTATCCTTCCATTCGCCGGCGTGAGACTCGATGTATTTCTCGCACCAATCCTGGAATGCATCCAGACGGAAATACCAATGCGTTGTCTTCTTGACAACAGGTGTCTTTCCTGTGATCAATGAACGGGGCTGACGAAGACTCAGCTGATCATAGTATGCACCACATGAATCGCATTGATCGCCACGTGCCTTGTCATAGCTGCAGTTTGGACATACGCCCTCGACATAGCGGTCCGGCAGAAACATCTTGGCGTCTTCGTCGTAGAACTGATCGTCTACCTTTTCTTCGAGAAGCCCCTTCTCTTTCCATACGAGAAAAAACTCGCGTGCTGTCTCTGCATGTATTGGGTTGGATGTGCGATCATACAGATCGAAGTCGATATCGAGGCCCTTCAGTGCTCTGGCATTTGCCTCATGATATCGATCGATCACAACACGAGGGGTTACCCCCTCCTTTTCTGCCGCAATCGTAATGGCCACACCATGTTCGTCGGACCCGCAAATCGAAAGTGTATTGCGTCCGCGCAGCCGGCAATAGCGCGCGTAGATGTCTGCCGGCAACGTAGACCCAACCACATTTCCAAGATGGGTAACACCGCTGGCATACGGCAGCGCCGAAGTAATGAGATAGCGTTTCACAGCGCAATTTACGGCATTACCGGGCCGTATCGAACGAACGCGTTTCGGCGCTCTTACCTTAACATTCGGTAGAGGGTGGTTGATGCATACTCATGTCACATACTCCTTATTCATACATCACAATATCGGACGCAAGCCGGAGCGACGTTTTTTCGTCTACGAGCCGACGGATCAGAGCTAGGGCAAACTCAAAGGCTGTTCCTGCCCCACGACTGGTTACGATCTTGCCGTCCGTTGCAACGCGGTCGAGTGTATAGGTATAGGGGGCAAATGTTTCTGCCACACCCGGATGTGATGTGACCACGGAATTTGGGGGCAGCATACCAAAATCATGCAGCACTAACGGGGCTGCGCAGATAGCGCCGATAAGCCCCTGGACTTTATGATGTCGCTTAATGATATGCTCGAGCTGTCCGTTTGCTATAAAGTGATTTACACCCTGCGTGCCCCCTGGCAGAACAATTGCGTCATAGACATCATCATCCGTGAAGTCGTCGATCATAACATCCGGCAAAATCCGTGTACCCCAAGCACATACCACAACATCTCCATCGCCAGCAACAACAACCTCGCACCCTGCGCGACGTAGCATGTCTATGATGATAACAGCCTCCATCTCTTCAGTGCCGTTTGATATGGGTACCAGGATCTTCTTCATAGTTCTCTTGTGTTGGGTTATACTTCTTCGGTATCTGTTTCTGCAGGAGAAGCAACTGTTGTGCCGAGATCAGGACGTCAAATCTTGCCGCCCACGTGTCCGGTGCGCGCTGCCTGACCAAATGCAATAACAGCGAGTACTACAAAGGCTATTGCAACCTTGGGTGCTAATGCCGATTGTTTACTACGTGTAAACAATGCGCCAAGGGCAAGAAGTCCCGACAGACTTGTAAGCCACAGTGACAACTCTGCCATCTCTTCGTGCTCGTGAATCACATCATGGCTCACACCTGCGATTTCTTCCACACGTTCCTCGGCTTCTTCGCCACTTAGATATGCAGGTACTACGGCCACAGCCATCAAGACATAAGTGATAAGCCCAGCTGTGATAGCGCCATCATTCTTGCGCAGCATCCCAAGAATGACCACCAAGAGTGCCGCCATGGTGCCAATGATCGGCAAATGGTTCGTGAGCAAGTGCAGTTGCAGTCCGTCCATTGTTATTCCCATTCAATAGTGGCAGGGGGCTTTGAGGATATGTCGTACACAACGCGGTTGATGCCGCGAACCTCGTTGATAATGCGATTGCTGATACGTGCTAACACATCATACGGCATGTGATACCAGTCGGCCGTCATGCCATCAGTGCTGGTTACCGCACGCACACCACAGACGTGTTCGTATGTGCGTTCGTCTCCCATCACGCCTACGGTCTGTACCGGCAACAGCACGGCAAATGCCTGCCAGATATCGTTATAGAGTCCGGCCTTGCGGATTTCTTCAAGATAAATCTCGTCGGCCTCGCGCAGGATGTCGAGCTTCCCGCTTGTGATAGCTCCCGGGATGCGAATAGCTAAGCCTGGACCCGGGAATGGGTGACGTTCAATGAACCACTCGGGGATGCCAAGTTCGCGTCCAACGCGGCGAACCTCGTCTTTGAAGAGTTCGCGAAACGGCTCGATAAGCTGCAGGTTCATCTTCTCCGGCAAGCCCCCTACGTTGTGGTGGGTCTTGATCGTAGCAGACGGACCCTTGATGCTAACCGATTCGATTACGTCGGGATACAACGTACCCTGCGCCAAGAACTTTGCATCAGAAAACTTCTTCGCTTCGATATCGAAGAGGTCGATGAACGTGTTGCCAATGATCTTACGCTTCTTCTCCGGATCACTCACGCCCTCGAGGCGGGTAAGAAATGCTTCGCTGCCATTGACAAGATCAACGCTCATACTGAAGTGCGTCTTGAACATCTCGATGATGTTCGCGCTCTCGCCCTTACGCATCAGGCCACTGTCGATATGGATGCAGTGAAGCTGATCGCCTATGGCTTTGTGAAGCAGAACGGCGGCAACGGTTGAATCAACACCGCCACTTAATGCGCAGATCACACCGCCATTACCAACACGTTCGCGAATCTCACGCACAGCGTTATCGATAAACGACGATGCATTCCATGTTGCTGCGCATCCGCAGATGTTCACAACGAAGTTCTTGAGGATAGTCTTACCCTCGGTGCTGTGATGCACTTCGGGATGGAACTGTACGCCCCAAATTCTGCGCTCGGTGTTACGCACGGCGCAGATCTCTGCATTCTCTGTATGACCGATGCGTTCAAAACCATCGGGGATTGACGTGCAATGATCGCCATGACTCATCCATACTTGCGTCTCTGCGCCAAGGCCTGCAAAGAGGTCCGATGTATCATCGATCTGCAGCATAGCACGACCGAATTCACGACGCGCAGCTTTGTCTACAGAGCCCCCTAGCTGAAAGGCAATCAATTGCAGTCCATAGCATATGCCAAGCACCGGCACGCCGAATGAGAACACATCAACACTCGGAATAGGAGCACCATCAGCGTACACGCTGGAGGGTCCGCCAGAGAGGATTATGCCCTTTGGCGCTCGCGCTGAGAGAGCTTCGTGAGAAATGCTGTAGGGATGGATCTCTGCATACACGCCCACCTCGCGCACCTTGCGTGCAATAATCTGTGTGTATTGCGACCCGAAATCGAGAATGACAATTCGTTCGTTGTGCGTCATGGACGCAAAACTACCACGCATTAGCGAGGCAATTGTAACGGGGCTTACGTTTCAATGTAATTGAGGTCCTTACCATAGGTCTCTTTCAATGTTACCCAGCCGATAAAGGCTAAGACCATTGTAACTCCTCCTACGATAACCGCTGCCGACACTAAAGGATGTTCGGAGATCACGGGTGATGCACTATGCCGAAGCTCAGTAAAGGCCATGAGTGAAGGGGCTAGAGCGCCACGTACAAAGTTGGGAACGGTTGTGGCAACCGTTGCGCGCAGGTTTGTGCCAAACTTCTCTGCAGCCGTGGTAACAAAGACTGCCCAGTACCCTGCAGCAAAGCCAAGGAGCGCTGTTTGGAGGTATGTCTCCGTAGCTGAGCGTGCAGATGAAAACAAATACCAAGCCGACATACCAGCACAGAGAAGGAGAAAGATCAACACTGCACGACGACGGCTCTTGAGGTACTGACTTAACAACCCACTAACTAAATCGCCGGCGGAGAGACCTACATATGCCCACATCACAGACTGTCCGGCATTTACGTCGAGAGAGCCCCCTAGCTCTTTGGTAAACTCTGGTGAAAACGTCACCAGGATTCCAATCACAAACCACACCGGTAAGCCAATCAGAATCGAGCTGATATACCGGGGCAAACGCTCGGGCTTGAGAAGCATCAGGAAGTTGCCACGATCAGCAGCCTTTTCATTCAGCGCATGGAACATCGTGGATTCGCGCACGCCAACGCGTAGTGCAAGGAGTGCCAAACCCAACACGCCCCCTATCACAAAGGCCACGCGCCAGTCGAACATCTCGTGCACGGCAAAGGCTGCAACAGCACCAAGGATACCTAGTGAGGCAACAAGTGTTGTTCCAATACCGCGCGTTTCCTTGGGCATCACTTCTGCAACAAGGGTGATAGCTACACCCAACTCGCCGGCAAGACCTATTCCCGAGAAGAACCTGCACATGGCATACATGTCTACGGTGCTCACGAAGGCATTCACGATGTTCATGAGCGAGTACATCAAGATGCTGCCGAGCAGCACCGAGAGACGTCCGCGCTTATCTGCCAAGATTCCGAAGATGATGCCCCCAATGAGCATGCCGATCATCTGCGCATTGAGGATGTACTCGCTAGCGCCCATGATCTGGTCTGGGGTTACCAGGCCAATGTCGCGAAGCGACGTTGGACGCACAATGCTGAACAAGATCAGATCATAGATATCAACGAAGTACCCTAAGCCACAGACCAGCACCGTAAGCCATACTGATGCTGCCTTGCCATTGTTGTTTGCTGCAATAGCCATAGTAAGAATCGTTGGTTAGAGATCGTTCGGACCAAATGCGCGCGGAAGCAATTCATCGAGGGTACACCACACGTCGTTTCTGTCTGGGGTAGTGCACAGAATCTGCATGTGCTGGTTGCATTCGGAAAGTACCTGCCGGCATGCGCCGCAGGGAGCTGCGGCGGCTGGTGTATCGGTTACAACAACGCAGAGAATAATGTCTCTGCGGCCGAGAGTTGTTGCTGTCCCCACAGCAACACGTTCTGCACAGTTTGTAAGTCCGTAGCTCGCATTCTCTACATTACAACCTGTGTAAATATTGCCATCACCATCAACCAATGCTGCCCCGACTAGAAAGTTTGAGTATGGGGCGTATGCATTCGTGCGGATACGAATTGCTTCTGCAACCGCACGTTCAATAGTTTCGTGTGAAATCGTTTGCTGCATGCCAGCTCGAATCTAACGTATGGAACTGACACAAACACTGATTGATTGGTACAAACATCATGCACGCCTCTTTCCGTGGCGCATGAAAAACGTGCACCCATATGTTGTGTTGGTATCCGAAACAATGCTCCAACAAACACAGACATCACGTGTTGCAGAGAAGCTGCCGTTGTTCCTCGAGGTGTTTCCAACAATCCATGATCTTGCTAATGCCTCTAATGGCACCATGTTGCGTCAGTGGCAAGGCATGGGCTACAACTCACGTGCGCTGCGTCTGCGTGATGCGGCAAAGGCAATTGTAAACGTCCACAAAGGTGTGATTCCTTCCGATCCCGATCTGCTCCGCAGGCTTCCAGGCATCGGACCCTACACGTCTGCAGCAATCGCTTGTTTTGCGTTCAACAAACGTGTGGTGGTGCTCGATGTGAATATTCGCCGAGTATACTCAAGGCTTGTTGCTCGCCAGACCACAACGGCCGATGTTGTGGACGACGATACATTAGGTGCCTTTGCTGAGAGCATTATTCCGTTGCGTAGATCATCACTATGGCATCATGCGGTGATGGACCTAGGTGCAACGATATGCACGGCTCACAATCCGAAGTGTGATGCCTGCCCCCTATCATCTATGTGTCCGTCTGCGTTTGTGATGCAGAACATCACACGCACAAAGCCACAAGAGCCAATGTTCCGCGGGCAGCCCCAGCGTATTTGGCGCGGACGCATAGTAGAAGCATTGCGGGGTGTTCAGGCTGGCAGGTACATCACCATATCTGCGCTGCGCAAGCACATTCTTGGCGAGCATTCAGAAACAGAAGCTCGCTGGCTAGAGGATATGATAGATGCGCTCGTGCGCGCTGGACACGTTACTCGCTCTGGACAGAAGGCGCGTCTGGCTGATTGATGGTATATGATAGACCAAGCGATACGATGTCGAACGTGCTGAAGTTCATATCTAATGCTGCACGCCATGGACCATAGTGTGCGCTGATACCAACTGAGTACTTAACGTTGATGTTCTCGGCAAGCACCGTTGAGCTCTGCGGACGCTGATCGCCTGGCTGTTCTGCTGTTGGTATTGCCTTTTGTCCGGGAGGGGGCTCGGGCAACAACCCAAGTTGAATCTGTGTCTCTTGAGGGAGCGTGTACGTATATGTGGACGTAACATCAATGTGCTCATATGAGAATGCAGAGTATACATCAACATATTTACCAAGTTGCTTGCCAAGCTGCACGTTGGCACTCATGATCGTAGCATCTGCCGCCAGCTTGGACTCTGTAAGGCCAATAGTATTTGTAAGTGTTGTGCGCTGATATACACCCTGTATAGAGCAGTCGAACCAACGCTGCGGAAAGTATTGCGAGATGCTATGACGAAGACCAACACCGTAGAATGAAAAATCTCCCACGTTGGTATCAAACTCTACAGGTGGGATGAAGCGCACAAGAAGTTCAGTACCGAATAATGATCCGATTTCAATTTGTGGAACAGCGGCAACCAATCGGGATAAGTTGGCACCAGGAGGAAGCGTTAGAGCTGGTGGGAGTGTAAGTGTTTGAAATAGCGCATCTATACCGGCACGACCAGCCGAATCGAGCCAGAGATACTCAGGTCTCTTTTGCAGAACTGTTGTAATGTTCTCCTTCGTTGGCAAAACAACGGCATTGCCTGGTGCATAGCCAAAGAGTGAGGCAGCGCGATCGGGTATACCAAAGTAGCCTTCTGTTTGGGCATCACGTAAGAGCTCCTTCATCAGGAGTGTAGACAAACCAAGCGTATCCTGGTATGTACTACCGATAACATATGTAGGCCTGTTGTTAACAATCTTCAAGGTGCCGTATCTGGCAAGCCCCGTAGCAACATCTTCTCGCGGACCAAGGTCGAGACTTGGCTTGTACCATCTCAAGTCTTCATTGATCAACCCCGCCATACCATTGATGCTGATGCGTACGTAGGCCTTGTTTACTTTTTTAGGCACATACGCACTGCTGTAGAACCGCGCATTCGATGTTGCATTGATCGTATTTACCATAGGCTGCACAAACGGCACCGCATTGCTCTCAAAGACGTCTTTGAGGATCACACGCGTAAGGTCAACAGCAAGTGGATTGTACTTGGGTTGCGCATGTAACACAAGAGTACCGCAGGAGAGCAGAACAAGGATATGCTTGATCATTTTGATGACAGAAGTTTACGGCGCAAATAGAAAAAGACTGGTAATGCGAGAGCAACAATAAAAATGATTTTTACAAGCAACATTGTGACTTTAAACGCGAAACTCAACACGGCTGTGAGAACACTCCACACCACCATCGCCGCAAGAATTGCTATAACAGCAACAAGGATTGTCTTAAACAGCTTCACGTAGATACCTCGTTGAGAATACGTCCAAGTTCTTTTGCCGACTCTTTTCGTTCGTATGTCAAGATCACATCATGTAACGGGGTTGTACACTCCAACCCATGCTTCCACCTTTCAACAAACGTACCGATGATCTCTGCTATACCATCAATATCGTCAACGGGCGCGCTGCGTCCGGCTTGTGTTTCGTCGAGTAGACGTGCTATGGCACTTCCTCGTGGGGCTAGGGCAATTACGGGGCGTCCAACCCCGAGATACTCATAAACCTTCCCGGGCACAATCTCGGCGCTCTCCTTGGTATCATCAACGATCAGCAGTGAGGCTTCCGACTTCATGAGATATCCCACGCTTTCTTCGTGGGGCACATAGGAAATCTTCTCTATCGAGGGGGCGAACACAGATGCGTCCATCATGGCGTGTATTTCGTCGCCAAAGCGTCCTACGAAGCGCAGATGAACATCTTCGGGTGTAAGGGGCCCCCTTTCATTCAAACGCGCCAGAGCGTCTAGAAAGGCCCTTGGCGTGCGCCTTCCGTACATCGAGCCCGTATAGGTAATCGTAAAGCGCTGATTGCGCTGGTAATCCACCTTGGGGAAGTCTGCCGAATCAAATCCATTGGGTACGTGATAGAACTTCGATCTATCCAGATGCGGATACTTTCTGAGAGCATCATCTGCTATGCCCGTCCAGGCACATTCCACAGCATCGGCTTCGTTCAACACAGAGCGTTCAAGAGCTCGGTCGATGGCAGCGGGAAGAAACCACCTGTCTGGCGTGGTCAGAAAATCCGTCCACGGATCGCGAAACCCTGCAACCCACGGAAGCTTGGTCTTGCGTTTAACGGACCGTGCGATCAGTGCACATGTGTAGGGTGGTGCCGAGCTGTAGATGGCATCCACGTTGTACTGCTTGCATAGCTCTACGCCGCGCTTGACTGCTGTTAGGAGCCAACCCAAGCGTGCATCAGGGATAAAGAACGTTGCGCGAATAAACTCCGCCAGACGTTCTTTCCAACCGGATCGTTGGTCGCTGGACTTGTTCACGTTCACATCGATGGCTGCACCTCTAGCGCCCATGAACTTCCGATACAATGTATAGGGTTCGATGATGGGAACGCGTACGACGGTAACATCGGAGGGGATCTTCGAAAGCAGCGATTCGTCTCGTGCCGGAAAGTCTCCGTTCTCGACTGTCATCACGATCGGACGCCATCCGGCATCGCGCAGGTATGTTACATGTTTGAGTACACGCTGCACACCGGGTCCGCCCCCTGGCGGAAAGTGATATGCAACAACAAGCACCGTCTTCATCGAGGCAATTGCAGCACAAAGGCCGCCTCCATCGCGATGGCTTTGATGCCGGGCAGCAAGGCAAGCGACCCAATCTCAAAGCTTGGTATTGGACGCTGATACTTCCATTGAAACACGGGACGAAGTCCGAAATAGCGTTGATCGAGTATCGTCATTCCGGCGCGCGTTGCTGCCTGTGTAACCTTATGTGCCGAGCAGCGAATTGTATGTAGGCGCTCTACCTCTTCTTGATTCACGGGATCGCCCCTGCGAACCATAGCGCAAAAGATGCTCCATGGTAGTAGGTGCACAAACGGCAGCGCGCCAAGCTTAGTGCCGAGCAGCTGCTGGTGTCCACCAAATGGAGATGTATACGGCGGAAAGGTCACAACTACCACGCCGCCTGGCTTCATAATGCGAGCAATGTTTTGAAGTGCTATGCCCGGATCGTCAAGGTGTTCTATCACATCGCGCAGCAACACTACATCAAATCGATGTTGCCACGCAGTTGGAATCTCATCATAGATCACATCATGTTGTGTGAAGGTGATGTTGTACCCAAGCTCACTCCATACTGGTGTGCTAACAATTCTCAAAAGGGGCTCTTGGATGTCTGTACCAAGAGAATACGAAGCACCTTGATCGGCAAAAGCAGCTAGGACGCCGCCTTCTGCGCAACCAATCTCGCAAACTGCTGCGTGGTCTGGCAGAACACGCAGCTTTTCCAACCATGGTATAAGCGTGTGTTGCGCAAGACGATACTGCATGCGGATGTTGCGTTTGGTACGTGGGAGCAGACCCATCTGCTCGGATCGCACCACCGGATCTTGTGGGGTTGTAGCCATCGCCCCAAAAATAGCACGCATAACACGCGTATCTTTGTGCCCAGCCATGAAGTACTCAATCATTGTTGCCGTTTTTAACCGTCCCGACGAATTGCGCGAGCTTTTGGAGAGTCTCACAGCGCAGACATTCACCGATTTTGAGGTGGTGATCGTCGAAGATGGCTCTACAGTTTCCTCGAAATCTGTTTGCCACGAGTACAGCGGCAGGCTTGACCTATCGTACTTCACCAAGGACAACTCGGGTCCGGGTCCGTCCCGCAACTACGGCTGTAGAAGAGCATCGGGCGACTATTTCATGTTCATCGATTCGGATTGCACGGTGCCCCCTCATTACATGCGTGCCATCGATGATGCAGTAACGGCTGGCAATATAGATGCATTTGGTGGACCCGACAGGGAGCATGAGTCTTTTACTCCTACGCAAAAGGCTATCAGTTATGCCATGACCTCTCTTCTTACAACTGGAGGAATTCGTGGTGGCAAGAAGCGTGTAGGCGGGGCATTTCATCCCCGCTCGTTTAACATGGGCATCTCGCGCGATGTTTTTAACGAAACGGATGGTTTTTCTAAGATGCGCTTTGGCGAAGATGTTGAGTTTTCCATCCGCATGATGGAAGGGGGCTACAATGTTCAGCTTATTCCAGACGCATGGGTATACCATAAGCGTCGAACTGATTTCAAGAAGTTCTTTAAGCAGATACACAACAGTGGCATTGCCCGCATTAACATCACGCTGCGCCACCCAAGTACATTGAAGCTTACGCATTTCTTTCCAGCTGCATTTGTTATGCTCTTGCTGGTGTCTACCTACATGTGGCTTACACAGGAGCACGGCTGGGTTGCAATGATGTTCCCTGCGCTCTACACACTTGGCATTTTTGTTGAGTCAACCATCAAGTACGGCTCGCCACTATTGGGTTTGCGCTGCATAGTTGCATCGTACGTGCAGCTAGTTTCGTACGGCACTGGTTTTATGCGCGGAATCATCTGGCGTATAATTTTCAACAAGCCCGAGCAGGGGGCATTCGAGAAAACGTTCTACAAGTAAACGTTTATAGCCGCACTTGGATCATGAATGAGAAGTTGAGGTGTTGGAGCATTCCTTCGCCACCTTCATTCAAATCGCTTGATGTAAGAAGTTCTCCTCGTCCACCTTGGGCGTTCGTACGCGTATCACGTCCGAGAAGATTCATTATCCCATATCCAACGCTTGTATTCAGAAACACTGGGTAGTAAAGCTCACCCTCGATGCCTAGTCGGGCCATGGCACCCATGCGAAATGTTGATGGCTTGCTCGAATATGTATTAGAGAACGGAAACACTTCGCCATTGGCGATGTTCACACCCTGTGATTGAACTGTATTGGCGCTTACAAACAGGAATCGTGCCTCGCCCCCTACATATGCGCGTGCAAATGCGAGCGGGAACTCAACAAAAGACCATTCAAAGCCCGTAAACGCAGAATAGAGTGTGTTTGTATGTTCTACCCGCAAGCGGTAGTTCGTGCCAACAACACTTTGTGCGCCACTGTAATAGAACACATCTAATCCAACTGGAATCCGAAATGTTTTTTGCTTGTCCAGATCCATATAGCCACGAATACCCCATCCAACCTGAGATCCATCGTATGCACCACCAAACGGTCTGCTTGCCTGTGTTGTATCATCCGAGCCCGTTAGTGGGTAAACGGCTGGGTTGTCGTTGGTAATCCAATCGGTTGAAAGGCCCGACGCAAGCCGGAAACGTACTTGAGATATCGTGTCTACTGAAGCAAACACAACCAAGACAAGAACAAGGATGCTGTGTGCAATGCGTGTAGTGTTCATAGTGCTTGTGGTAGGAAGTGCACAATTGGCATTTTGTTACGAAAGTCGCTCACGAATACTAAACCGTTGATGGCTGAGATTATTCTTTACGATGAGTTCGCCCACTAGTCCGATCGAGATTAACTGTACGCCAACAATGATCATGGCAACGCCGAATAGTAACAGAAATGGGCGTTGACTAAACGATACTTGAAACAGCCACTTTTCAATCACGAGATAGAGGTCTGTTGCAAACCCAAGCACAGCAAACAGCGATCCTAATGCTCCAAAAAAGTGCAGGGGTCTTTTTACATACCGCGTTGTAAACATCACGGTAAGTAAGTCCAGATATCCCTTGAGAAACCGGCTCATACCAAACTTCGACACACCAAACTGGCGAGCTTTATGTTGCACAGGTAGCTCAGTTACTCGAAAACCCTCCCAATGAGCTAGTGCGGGAATGTACCGGTGCATTTCGCCGTATACCTGAACCGTCTTTACAACCTCTCCGCGATATGCCTTTAAGCCACAATTAAAATCGTGAAGCTTTAGTCCGCTCATCTTCGACGTTACAGCATTGAAGAGTTTTGATGGCACTGTCTTATGCCATGGGTCGTAACGCTTGCGCTTCCATCCAGAAACAAGGTCGTAGCCTTCTTCCAGCTTTGCGATCAATGCGGGAATCTCGTGGGGGTCATCTTGGAGATCAGCATCCATGGTAATCACGAAATCGCCAGTTGCCTCTGCAAAACCAACTGCCAATGCTGCCGACTTGCCGTGATTGGTACGAAATCTTACAGCTTTAAAGCGATTGTTTCGTGCGTTGATATCCTTGATCACATTGTATGAACCGTCGGTAGAGCCATCATCGATGAAGATTACCTCGTATTTACCACGAGCTATTCGATCGAGTACGGATTCAAGTTGACGTGAAAGCTCGGGCAAAGACTCTTCTTCATTCAACAATGGGATAACAACCGATATAGAACCAGATACTGCCCGATTGGCGTCTTGTCTGTGTTGCCTCTCACCTGCAGGACGCCAATGCGGTGGACGTCTACGTCGATGGTTGGACTGCGACCGTGGTCGTTGTTCTTGTTCTTCACTCATAACTCTGTGCTCTGTAGTGCTCTATTTGCGGAGGAGTTTTTTCATTGTTACCGAGCCGTCCGTACCACGCAAACGCAAGATATAGAGACCCGGAGCACCATCAGCTGTTGATACATCGTGTCTTGTACGTTCTACAACGCCGCTAGCTACAGTAGTTCCAGCAACATCGACGATGTCGTACGAAGCGCCCACAGAAGCCCCATCTATCACGAACTGTTCATCAAAGGGGTTGGGATAGAGCTTGAATTCCTCTTCAGTATTCTGTACCGATAGCGAAGTGGCATTATACCACACCATGACCTTTAGCTTGGTTATGGCCGTGTTGATCGTTGAGTATGACTTGCCAGGCTCGAGCTTTACCTTGATAAAGTTATTAGGAAAGTCTGATACCACGTCCACCAGATATGCTGAGTCTATCAGGTTTGGTATTGGGCCCCACGAAACGTCTAGCTTGCCTGCATTCCATGTCATACCAATTGTATACTCAACCATGTGTTGCTTGCCTATCTCTAGCTTACGCACGTCAATAGGACTTAGCCACATATATTCTGCGCTAGGTGGTATCGAGTACACAATAAACACTCCGGCTGGAGGGGGCAGAGATGGTATCTCTTTTTCACCGAGGGCAGAGTCTAGCTCGTTCGATCCCTGTGGATGTGCTGCAAAGGTTATCCCGTAGGTCTTTGATTGATCACCCACATTGTTGACGAATCCCAATGGTATCTCGATGCGTTGTGCGTACGAAGTAAGCGTACACATAACAACGAGTGCGATGTAACGTATCATAGTATCGGAAAGTAATTGGAACAAAAAAGGGCAGCAGAAATCTGCTGCCCTTCTTGTTTTCTCGAAAGAATGTCTTAGCGAACAACAGTTACTGCATTTGTTGCTGTAACGCCGTTAACAGTTGCCTTGATGATGTAACGACCTTGAGCAAGGTTTGCGGCGTTGAGGTCAACACCATAAACACCTGATGTCTTTACTTCGTCGATGAGCGTTGAAACCAGTGTTCCAACTGCATCATAAAGAGCTACTGTAACATGTCCGTTTGCAGGAACTGTTACGTTCACAACTCCATTGCTTGAAACTGGGTTTGGTGTAGCAACAACGTTGAGTGTTTCAACATTTGCTTCCTCACCCATCAGGCGGATGTATGGTGTACGAGCATCTGTGATAGTTACAGAGTTCATACGGCCAGCAACCACTGTTCCGAGGATTGCGCCAGAGATCGGGTTAACGACTGTGTAGTTCTGACGTGGGTTGTTGATCATTACTGTTACTGGGAACGTAACACCTTGGATCTGAACTGTTGGGTTAGCTTCATCTTCTACGCTTGTCTGACTTGTAAAGCGCACATCGAAGAGGTTGTTTGGTGGTGTCGGTGGGAGTTCGAACATCATTTTGTTATCAACGATGCCCTTTGCAGCCACATACACGTTACCAACATTGTTATCAGCGTCGCTGATTGTTACGCGTGTTGAATTCATTTCAACATTCTCGCGAACAACTGCATTGTTGATGCTACCCTTACCTGAAGCGATGTTCAGATATGCCTGCCCCTTAACCTTCATCCAGTAACCAAGACCTGGCTCGATTTCTGTAACAGCTTGGTAGCCGCGATTTGTAACATAACCGTAGATATCACCAATGATTTCAGGGAATGTACCTGAGTTGCCGAATACTGTTACGCTAACATTTTCTGTTGATGTTGGGTACGAAAGTGAACCAATTGTGTTCCAACCATCATACAGACGAGTAGGGAACGAACCTTCGTTGATTGCACGGATACGTGAACCAGCGATTGTCTTGTCTACATCATCAGAATACTTCACGAAGTAACCAACACCAGGAGCGAGGTTTGTTTCGTTGTTCTGATAGAGGTTCTGAGCAAAACGAATTGGAATGTTCAGGGCATTCTTGAATACATCGCGCCAGTAGCTTGATGAAGGGTTAACTGGAACCGAAAGAAGATTCCAACCCTTGTTGATTACTGGGAAGCGAGCAACCTTTGGAAGTGTGTACTCGATTACAAATGCCTTGATGTCGGCGTCACGAATTGTGTATGACTGACGTGTGCCACCAAGAACTGTACCAGCACGCATGTTTACGTTGAAACGTGAACCGTTCAGTGTGTCGCGGATAAACAACTCAGATCCTGGTGAAAATTCATCAGTATCCCATGCAACTACGATAGGGTAGTTGATGTCTCCACCTGCATCGAAACGGCAAGTGTAAGCAAGTGTTGTGTCGCTATAGATTGAACGAATATCGCGTGAAGATGACTTTGGACGCTGAGCTGTAGCAGCCCACAAATCGCCGAGACCGTTCTGATAGATATATGATCCATCAGGATTTCTTGGGTACCAACGTGCACCGAATGAGCTGAGGCCATTCGTGTAGATTGTTTCACCAAAAAGTGTATCGCATGCATCAGTTGCACGATTACCAACACCAAACACCATGTATGTTATATCGTTTGGTACGTTAGAGTTACGTACTTGAAGTTTGATACCACGACCAAGAAACTCTTGGCTGCGCTTCCAGTTGTCGTTTTCATCAAATACGTTCGGCTCATATGGTGAGCGGAAGTAGATGAATGTTACCTTTAAACGAATGTTTGAAACTTCGAGTGAGCTTGACTTAAATGTGAGGTAGCCTACGTAGGTACCACAAACTTCTTGCTCGTCTCCGTTTGGAAGTTCGTTAGGATCGCAAATGATGCGCAGGTTAAGGTCGCGCTGACCAGTTGTTGGGTTACCGAGTGGATCGCCAATTGCACCAAGGATAGCCTTGTCCATATACTGAACATAACCTTCACGAACTGGGTTCGGGAATGGGTTCAATTCAGTTTGGCCACCACCACCCTTGAGGAATGACTTGAACTTGAGCCACTTAGAGTCCGACTGCACCATGATATCATATGCACGTGTACCAGCGTTGGCGTTAATAACATCAACGTCGCGTGTACCGATACCACCGGCTTGGTCTTCGTACGGTGTTTGATAATCCACTGTGACTGGATCTACAACATACCATTGTGAACCGTTTGACCGATCTACTGAGTCTACAAGACGGAATGCTGGATTTGCAACGTTTGTAAATGACAAACGTGGAGTAGCATCTGTTACTTCAACCCAGATCATACCTGGCTTCGAAGGACGAAGTGGATCACGGATTTGCTCGAGACCGTTGTTGTCAAGGTAATAGTTGTCTACGCCGCCAAGGCCAGCGAATTCACCTGGAGCAACATCTCCTGGGAATACGATTTCCTTACCAACTTGGAAGTCATTGTAGTACAATGTGTCATTTGTAAGAATAACAGGTGTACGTGAGCTCACTGGGTCGATAGCTGGGTTAGCAACAACCTTAAAGCGCAAGTAAACAAGCTCCACGTATGGACGCTGGTCACATGGCTGTGTTACATCGCCTGTCTGTGGTAGAGCCTTTGAAGACACACCTGTAACCATAACGCGCTTACCACGCAAACGGTTTTGCGCAGGTGCATTGATTACGCTTTGGAACGTAACATCACGAGCAACCTGTGACGTAAAGTTGAAGTCCTTAGCTAGACAGCTAACTGGCGTCATCTGTGGACCACGTAGTGGGCCATTCTTTTCGACACCAACGAATTCAAGTGCTGAGCTATCAAACTGCACTTTGAATTTGAAGGTGTAGATAGGGAAAGCTTCATACTGTGACGTTGTGCGCCAGCAGTTCTTGATGAAAACTGGAACGAGGAGATTACGGTCGCCATTCGGACCGCGGCTTGATGACCATATGCGACCATCAGGATAAACTTCCCTTTTCCAACTTGCTCCGTCTCCAGTTAACGAGAGCGTCGGCAGCTCTGGCTTGTTCGTTTGTGCTGTGAGCACAGTCGAACCAATGCCGATTAATGCTGCAAGGACGAGAACAGCACCAAGTGCGGTACCGCTGCCCCACAGAGCATAACGACGATTCATAATACACTCCTCAGATGAGTTGATCAGATGTTTGTTCATTTCAAAATCATTTTTATATGTTGATGATTACCGCATGTAACACGCAATACGTAGCTACCTGCGGTTAGATTCAATGGACGAAGCACAGTTTCATCTCGTTGCATGGTTGCTGAAGTTATCAGCTCACCAGTTATTGAAAATATCTGTGCTTTCTTCATCTCCTCATGGTCACATTGAATGTTGATAGCATTATCTATCAAGTATATCATTTCAACGTGTTCATCAGAAGATGCAACACTTACAGTAGGGTCAATCGCTATTCTCATAGTATCACGCAGCGCAGGCTTTTCGCAGCTACATAGAGATAGATCTTCACTGGATATTGTCACGGTAGCTGTATCTGGCCTTGTGTTCGACCCATGTGTATAGCGCAAAACCATTTCAGGTGCTGCACTTGTAACAGTGGCTGTAATTTCCATGCCATCTTTTGTCCGATTTGCAACTATATCTGTCATTCCTATCGCTGGCTTGTCGTTGGCAACTGACAACTGCTCACGGGAACACTTTATCATAAAGCGGTATCTAGTACTATCGCTTTTTAAATCCACCCCACGAACTCGGACATCGACATAGTCTCTGTCACTAGGCAACGAAACAACCGTATCTACAGCCTGCAAACCACTATTCTTGTTCCCCTTTGCTACTGCTATAGCCTTCACAGTATCGCGTCGAATCACAGTATACTTACGTTTGAACTCTTCATTGAACGTTGCTGGCCAAGGATACCCAAGAGTATCAAAATCAACGCACGTTCCGAGAAAGTCTCCTGTTACAGCAACCAGCGGTAAGTCTCCATGAACCGTCCTGATAATATTTCCAGCTGCTATTCTCATTTCGTTTGGCACAACCGTGTTTAAAAACGGGTCATATGCCATTGATAATGATAGAGTGCCTTCTTTCAGGACGTCGGTAGGCCTCAGCTTGGTTCGATCATACCCTATTGTAATGTCAAAGGACACTAGGCTGTCACTTGGTAACACTTTGCCAAGGTTTACGGCTAGCAGCCAACGCCGTTCATTCGAGCAGACGTCTACGGTCGTATAAGATTCGAATCGTAGCGTGTCTTGAGCTGAGAGCGTGCTGGCCGCCGTTAAGACGGCCAGCACAGTCATCAGCAAATTTTTCATGAATCAATTAGAACAGTCGATTAACGGACAACTGTAAACAACTGAGTTGCATCGATTCCTGCACCATTGATGCGTACCATGTACGTGCCAGCTGCTACGAGGTTTCCATTTGCATCCTTACCATCCCAGCTTGCACTGAATGTTCCTGGTGTTACGTTTTCAGAAGCTAGTACTGCTACGAGCTTACCAAAAGAATCGTATACACGGATTTCAAGTGCACCCGCTGTTGCGACGTTGAGAGCAAGTGTCATCGATGAAAATACAGGGTTAGGATACACAGAGATAACATCGTTATTAGCTTCAACCATGTTCAATGTGTGTCCACCAACGATCTTGTCATTGAAACGTACATCAGAGATGCGTGCTAATCCACCATCCTTGATAGTTACATACGCGATCGGCTGACTTGCCTCAAATGTTCCGTTGCCAGCAATGGCAACCACATCCTTTGATGCATCTACAAGAATGTTCGAGTTTCCTGCCTTTGCAACGTCTACGATCTCGGCATCAGAATTGAATCGTACGCCGATTGCACCCTTGTGAGCACCGTTTAGGTACACAGGTACACGTGTGAGACCATTACCAATAGCATTCGGTGTTCCGAACTTGATATTTGACGCTTCAGCTACTTCAACAACCTTACCGAAATCTGGTCCGAGTGTATCGTTGTCATAGATCCAAGGGAGGTATGGCAGACGACCAGAGATATATCGCATGATCAAACCTGCATCATACTCGTTACACTCATAATAAATTTGGTTGAGTGAGCTTACATCTGGTGCCTTACCGTCTACTCCATAGAGCCCGTCGCCTTCATACATAACACGAACAACTTGCTTGCCTGTATTTGGACCTACGCCCTGACCAGGGAAGAACTGCTCGACGTCGATAGTACGGCGCCAGATAATAATTTTGGAACCAACCAATGAGTCGCCAGAGAAATCTCTTGTCAGCTTTGTAAAGTAGTAACGACCACTATGATTAACGTCGCCCAAATATGCTTGACGTTTCCACACTGAATCAAGAGGTTGCTTAGTAACGATTGAGCGCATGATAACGCGAGCATCGTTTACCGTTACACGACGATTTTGTGGTAGGTCGGCATGACGTTCGTTAGCAGCACCTGATGTGTCTGCATCGCCATAACCCCAGTCACTAAATGTCAAGTAAATGATCGATTCAAAACGGATACGACCATCTGAACGGCCGCCTGATGGCTGCCATACTGATGTAGAATCCGTGCGGGTGTTGGATCCTGCGTTTGGCTGCCAGATCAAGCCGTTCCAGAAGTCAGCAAGAAACCCAGGGAAACCGCCATCACCCTTGATACCAACCGTAGCACCACGAGTAACAACTGTTGTGTTCGTCGTGTACGGGTTGCCACCAATTGGACCATACGCGAATTCGATCTCGCCCTGGTTGTTGTTCGCCTGACCACCGAGGTACAGACGTGCTTGGAAGTTACCAACGCTAGAGTTGATGTTCTGTGCATTGATGTTTAGGCTCTTCCACTGAACAACAAGACATCGACGAACTGGCTTGATAGTATCACAATTATCATCACGGTCTACATCAATCACCCATGAGATTTGTGAAGGCATGTAACCTTGCGCAACATCTCCTGCTGTGCGATAACGGTGGTCTCCCCAGTATGGAGAAACTGCGTTATCAGGATATGATGAAGAGTTGATAAACAAGCCGATTGACTGCTTAGCAGGAACAAGCTTTGTGTTATCAAATGTGAGAAAACCGTTGATACTTACATAGACACCTGAATACAGGCGACCATTGTAGTTGTATGTTTCCCCGTTAGGAAACTGAATGTATGCATAACCATCATCAAGATCGTTAACATACGTTGGTGGCAATGTGAATTGCGACGGCGGTATAACTGTCTTGTTCAGACTCGATGTTGGGCAGGCATCGATGTCCCGATATGGGAGACCGACGACGAGCTTTGGCTGGCGGAACTGATTAAAGATCTGCTGTGCCACGCCCTCTACTGCACCGATCGCGAATGAACAGAGTACAATCGCCGAGGCAATCAATACCTGTTTCTTCATAAAGACTCCAAAATATTTCATTGTTGTTATCATCGGTTACTTATAGGGCCGGTCCGAAAACCGACCCTGTAGATAAGCGTTAGCGTACAATTACTACTTGCTGTGACGTTGATGCAGCGCCGTCCGATACGCGTACTGTGTACACGCCATTTGGCAATGCTACTCCGTTTGCAGCGCCATTCCACTCGATCGAGTGCATACCGGCATTGTAGACATCATTTGCAAGTGTGGCAACGCGGTTTCCGATTGCATCGTATATCTCGACAGAGACCTTAGATGTAGTTGGGACAGCGAAGTTCACAGTTGTTGATGTTGTGAATGGGTTTGGTGCTGTGCTTGTGATCGCGAGACCAGCTGGTGTCTCTTCACCGTTTTCGACATCTGTTGTGAAGTCGTACACGATGATGAAACCTTCGATAGCTGTCGATGTGATCACGAGCGTATCACAATTGTCAGCAGATACACGATGCTGTACCGAACCGATTGAGCGACCTTCACCCGTCTTCATGTTGTAAGCAAACAAACCACCGTTTGATTGATCATCACGGATGTAGTACGAACCTGGGTTCGATGCATCACGTGCAGGGATCTGTGAACGGCACCATGAAAGTTTGACAGGATAGTATGAAGAGCTAACACCATTTTCACCACCAGCTTGGAAACGACCTTGGTAGATCGACTCGCCCGGTGTGTTTGAGAATGGGTGGATGTTGCGGATGATACCATTGCGTGTTGGAATTGTCCAGCGTGCATCAAATACGTCGATGAACGGAACTGGTGGCAATTCATATTCACAATAGTTAGAATCAAGGCGACCAAATGTTGCAGCTTCATCACCGCGTGTTGCGATTTCTGTGCCGCTTACACCGAACGTGAGTGTCTGCCGTCCACCAATTGCGTTTTCGATGCGAACATCAGCTGCGAAACGTGTTTGAGCAGAAACTGCAACTGAGTATGTGAGTGTATCCTTTTCGCCTTGACGGTCTGTAACCTCAATGCGGATGCGAATACGTCCATTCTCAATTGTACCCTGAAGATTCGATGTGCTTACAGTTACCTGTTGCGTGTCAGCAATTGGGCTGGACAGCTTAGCTGGTGCGAATGTCCATGAACCAGCTGGCTCGATAACTGTGAACGTGAGTTCTTCGTTACCAGCTTGCTTGCGCGCAAGATCAATATCACTTACGCGAATCTTGTCTGTGTATTCCTTGCCTGCTTCGACGCAACGGATAATTGGTGATGCAAGAAGATCTGGCTTGTGGTTAACAGCGCGTACATTCAATGTATATGTCTTGATGTCGCGGAGACCACCAGCATCTGTAACAAGAACTGTAACATTCACTGTTGTGTCTGAGTATGGAAGATCAGTAACTGTCGGCTTGCCATAGAGCAGTCCGCTTGTTGGGTTGATCTTCAGCCACTTTGGTGTTGTCTTACGTGATGCATCAAAGATGATCTGACCTGCTTCAGTGAAGTATGGGTCAACTGCGATGCTGTCGCGGTTTTCATCAATGTAGATGAGTTCAAAGTTTTGAACCTGACCGAAGTTAGGGTCGTATACTTTGATGCGACGTGATGAATCTGTAAGCTGTACGTTGTAATCCTTGTCTTCTTCTGCATCCTCAAGGTTGGCATCAAGAAGGCGTGGCTGAACGTTAACGAACAGACGACGTGTGAGCGTGTTAACACCACCGTGACCATCATTTACGATAATCGACATAACCGTATCAACGTTGAGATCACCATTGATTGGGCTGCCTGGATCGAAATCGTTTACTGGCTTCAAAAGATCACGCGCGACGGCTGCATCGATACGAATATCGATTTGACCCTTCGTTGTGAAATCTTGACCAAATGGGCTTGTCTGACCTGGGTTAGCAAACTTACGCATGTAGCGAGTAGCCATCCAGCTTGGACGAGCCTGAACGATATTATCAACTGATGTCTCGCTAGGTGTTTCACGCACTGACGTTGATACGAAACCGTATGCTGTCTTACCATAACGGAAGTCCCATGCACCATACTTCTTAACGACCGCACGATTTGTATCTGCAGCTGCTGCATCTTCAAACTCATCGTCTGTGTTGATGTCTGCGCGGAAGCGAAGCGAATCTTGTCCTGGAATACCAGCAAGGTTTGCTACAAAGTGAATGTTCAATGAGTCGTTATAGTTAACGGCTGGGTTGTTGTACTCTTCAGTAAGAATGTTGTTCGGGTTAGCATTTGTCGGGCTAAACTTACGTCCAACACGTGATGTTGTTGTTGTGTAACGGAGTGTATCGCGATATGTACCAGTTGTTGCATCATATGCATCTGGATCCGTTGTTGTAGGATCAAGAACTACCGTTACATCTCCACGCAACATGTTCTGATACGTTACGGCTGCTGCACCTGTAGCGTTGTGGCGCCAGATAAAGCGTGGCATCGAATCAACAACATGAATACGGAACTGATAAGATACCGTGTCGAGCCAACCAAAGTTCACTGTATCCTGCTGGAGATAGCGAGCATTGGTGTTTGATGGGTCTTGTTGGTTCTTCGGAAGTGTTGAGTTATCGTATGATTCAGCGTGGAAGTATGATGGGTAGATATATACCCAACGAGCGATGTTGGGTTCTGTCCAGTTGTTCTTGCGGAGTGAATCGACAAGTTCAACAGATGGTGGGAAGTTCTTCGCTACTACTTCTACAAGCTCGCCACCAGGTACGATGTAAGGATTGATCGGACGACCACGGAACATACGGTAACCTGTTGCCGACCAACTTGGGTTGTTGTTTGTTGCGTTTGCACGGATCAATGTGTCACGCAGCCAGTAGCGCAGACCGCTGTTACCAGTCTTGATAGACCAGAAGTAAGCGAGTTGAGCATTGAAGCTTGGATCGTTAACAACACGTGGATCGTAGAACTTGTTTACATCTACTGCTGTGATAGAGAAGATCGAATCACGCTCGTAAAGGTCACGGCCAGGGATTGGCTGATTGTTTACATCGGCTGGGTAGCTAGGTGGTTCGTTGAACCAGCTTGGCTGTCCACCACCGCGTGGTGATTGGGCTGCTGTTATTGGTGTATACAGACGATTCTCTGTTACAAATACACGGTTACGATATTCTGGGTGAAGCAGTGGGCTTGTTGGAAGCGTATCAGCTGCACCTGTGAATACTGGTGGGTTTGTATTGTTACCGACTGTGAAGCTGAGAGATCCCTTGAGGGCTTCTACTACACCGTCTTTCCATAGAACTGTACGAGATACGATAACAACTTGGTCACCATCACGTACTGGAAGTGCGCGGTAACGCTCACCACCGTAGTATGTTTCGCTTCCAGCATTTGATGTTGGAAGTGATGGACGGTTTCCAAGGCGGAAGTTTGCACCACCGAGCTCACCAAGCTGTGTTGAACCTTCCCAACGACGACCTTGCAGAGCTGATGAATCTTCAGCAACTGCATTGTCTACGAGGAATGACAGAAGTGTTGCGCCTGTACCGTAGGTAGCAAGCCCTTCGTATGCACGACGGATGTTCGGATCGCCGCCATTTGATGAATCAGGCACAAGCTCTACACGTGAACGATAGATCGTGTCCGTGAGAGTACGCTGCTTCATGTTTACGCGGATATAGTCACCTGTGCGCTCGTTGATAACGAAGAACACAGACTCGTTGAATGAACGAGCGTCGTTATTGCTAATCTCAGCTGTTCCACTGTAGTCTGCACGTGCTTCGAGGAACACAGGGTATCCAATTGGATGGTTACCAACAAACTCTGTTTGAACTGCTGCAATGTCTTGATGAGCATCGGCATCAAATTGATTACGAGTCATACGCTTTACGTACTTCTCATACGATGGCTGTGCTGGATCGTTGTATAGCTTAAGTGTTGGTGGAATACCAACTGCAAAGTCTTCGATTGGAGACATACGACGGCTTGAATAATCAGCTGTCTTGATGTCTGTACCCTTATCGAAGATGTCGTAGATACGACCAGCAAGAAGAAGCGTATCAGGAACATCACCAATGTTTACTGGTGTGTAGGTGTAGCGCCAATCAGATTCGAATGGACCTTGCTCTGTTGGATTCGCTGCTCCCTGGCGAACAAAACGCATGTGCGTCTTGCCGTTACCAGCAATAAAGAATGTTTCCTGGATACGTCCGAATGATGATGTGTTAGGTGTCGCTGGAAGAATCGTGTTTACGTTAGCTTCTGTGCGACCCCAGTAGTTACCACGAAGAGTGTCAACACCACCAAAACCGATACCAGTTGTTCCTGCAAGAACACCCTTGGTGTCTTGAGCATCTGGTAGACGGATGATGAAACGTGCATCGTTGTCATAGATAGAGTTTGATGCGTAGCTGTATGTCTTCCATGGAAGAGGACCAGTTACTTCGCCAAACAATACAGAACCTGCAAGGTCGCTTGAAGCGGCATTGCTTGTTCCTACGAGTGGACCATCTACTACATCCTGTGCGCGACCAATAGTTGATGTTGCTTTGTTGCCTGTTACCAAACAACGAGCCATTGCAAGCTTCAGATCGTAGTTATCAGAGTACATACCTGCACCGCTGAAAGCAACGTTATTCTGAATACGTACACGGTCGAATGAGAATGTGTCTACACGGACACGAATGCTATCCAGAATATAGAGAGCACCACCAAGACCAGTACCATTTTCACGGAGTGTTGTTCCCGGGTGTGTAAGTGTTATGTCGCCACTTTGTGTTGTACCAGAACCCTGACGGCTTGCGTTTGTATATGCTTCGTTATCGTAGAAACGAGTAAGCATGCGCTCGTCTGGGCGTGGAGATGCTGTTTGGAGTGTGAAGATGTCGTTACGTGGATTGTAACCAGTTGCTGTACCGTTGGCATCAAATGTGATGTCGTCCATGTCTGTAACCATGAAACGCTTGCGAGTAAGCGTGTCAGGTGTTACAACTGCGATGGCACCACCGTTACCGTTCCATACCTTGTTTGAACGGAATTCAACGCCCTTAACAACGTTAAGGTCTGCATTGATAGTGTAGATAGCGCCACCACCACGTACTTCGTTAGCAATTGCGCCAGTTACCTGACCTACGCGGTTGTTGAGGAAGTGTCCACGAACAAAGCGCAGTGTTCGGCGAGCGATCGGAAGATTCTGTGGAATCTGAACGCTGATAGCACCACCAGAGAAGTTAGCTGAGTTGTTTTGGAATTCTACACCGTAGTTCGTTCCGTAGATCCAAAGTGGTCCCGAAGCACCACCAGCACCGTACATATACATGTTACGTGCTGTGAAGATGGCACCACCGTCTACCGAAGCGCGGTTGTCGCGGAACTTGATGTTGAAACCATAGTTACGAGCGTTAATAATACCATCCGAACCACCGATCCATGGTGAAACGAGGTTGTCGTTTGTACCATTTTCTACAAAGATGGCACCACCACGTCCTGAAGAGTTACCCAGGAAGTGTGTCGGTGGGTTGTTATCGAGATTACCACGTACTTGGATTTGCCATGCTCCAGTTGAAGCATAGATGGCACCACCCTTAGAGAAGTTGCCAACTGATGCAGCACCTGTGGATGCAAGTGTTGTGATATATGGTGTTTCTGTGCGGTTCGTTGTATAGCGACCAGCGAAGATTACGCTTGTTTGGTTGCCTACGTACACTGCACCACCACGAGCACCTTGTGAAACTAAATTTCCATTAGGTGTTGAAGATTGACGGTTCTCAACATAATTGCTGTTGAATTCCATCGTGTCTTTGCCTTGGAAATCATTTACACCGATACCGACGATCATTGGTGTACGTCCAGATACGTAGATTGCTCCACCGAATGCTTCGTTCTTTTGTGAACGGTTCGTGTTTGCGAATACAGTAGCTGCACGGTTTGCGTCCGTAACTACGCGGATACCGCCGACACGCACTGTATCTACATCTGAAAGAAGTACATAGTTGCCAGTGAAACGTGACTGCCGAATACGACCAAGGTACAGAGCCAAGCGGGCGTCGTCAACAGACTGACGATTAACGTCTGTCATTGTCTCTGCATTAGCCTCATACATGTAGTCAGTGATTGCAAGATCCGAGTTGATCGGATCACCAGTCACTGGGTTAGTCATGAATGGGTTTACCGTTGCTGGGTATGTTGGAAGACCGCTAGTTGATACCGTTGGGTACAACTGGAGCGCTGTTCCTGCATATGTGTCAGCTGGTGCCTGAAGAATTTGAATAGCACCACCACGATAGCGTGACATGTTGTTGCGGAAGTTACATCCAACAATCCACGTGCGTGACGAGAATGTTGTGATAGCACCACCACCACCGTTCGTTGCTTCCAACAGGCCAGCATTTGCCGCTTCAGCTTGAGCTGGGGTGAAAGCCTGGCCGTTGCTGTTTGACAGATACACCGGACGGTTGTCTACTGTTGTGTCCTTACGGAAGTTCACAAAGTCGACATCGCGGAAGAACGCGGCACGTGCACCAGGAAGAACGACGATATGCCCCCACTCGCGTGAGAACGTATTGACATCGCCCGCCTTAAATGTGATGCGTCCCGGCGTAACGTTGATCGCAGCACCTGTTGGGCGGAACCATGCATTTAGGCGAATAGCCGAAATAACAGAGCCAAGCTCGAGACGAGCTGCCTTGTACATGATCGCTTGTGCAGGTGTCAAACCTTGGAGGTTGACATTGTTGCCAAGATCAACATTGAAGATCGCCGAATACTTCGATGGGTGAATCGTAGGTTCTGTTGAGATTGTCGAGGTGACAACTCCAGCTGCACCGAAATACGATACATCATCGTATCCCGTGTACGGCGGAACCAGCGGATTCACCGCTGTTGGATTGTACGTCGCAGACGCACGACCATCAGCAATAATTCGACCACCTGTTGAGTCTACCAAACGACCGTTTGGCATAAACTCAACTGTTGTTCCGGGCTCGATCAGAAGCGTTCCACCAACGGTGTACGTGCCACTAATACGATAAACGGTGTCACGCACAAATACGCGAACCGCACCCGGAGGAAGACTACCACGAACCTCAACGAAAGCCGCTTGGGCTACGTTAAATGCCGCGGTTAGCACAAGCAGCAAGCTGCTCAGACGAAACCAACGTTGCATACAACCTCCAGTTGTAAAAACCTTATACTTTAATTTTTTCACGTTTTTCATTTACTCAAATCAGAAAAATGGCGAAACCGCCCAATTATGCTAATCAATTGCCGTGCCAAGACGCGCCAAACCCGATTTTGCGGATGCGGCTACCGCTGACAATTCGAAATTTTTCACAATTAATTGGTACAATTCGGTTGCTTTTGCAGTGTTCTTGGCTTCCTCGTAGGCAGCCGCAGCGCTTAGATAACAGTCCTCTTCAAGACCCGTGTTATCAGCTAGTGTTGCGGCTTCTTCGTACTTGGCAGCTGCGTCTGCGAACTTTTTCTGCAACTCTAGAGTTGCAGCAAGTCCTTTCATAGCACCGATTTGGATGATTTGGGCATCTGATTTCGAGGCCAACTCAAACTGTGCTGCCGCATCGGCCGGCTTACCAAGATTTACGTATGCATTACCAGCCATCAATGCCGCCATCTCACCAGCAGGCGTTCCGGCATAGTCGTCACTGATTGCTGTAAGCCCCTTTACGGGCTCGCCATCCATTGGCGGGATACCCTTGCCGGACAATGCCATATCAAACTGGCCGACATCATAAGCAAGGCGAACACGTGAAAGCTGTGTTAGCCCTTCAATGTTCAACTCGTTGTTTTGGTTGTCCATGTAAAAGTAGCCGGCAACTACAACAACAACTGCACCCACAACGCCAGCAACAACCTTCCACTGCTTGGAGAAAAAGTCTGCCGCAGCATCAGTTGCCGCAGGCCCCGTAGATACAGGGGTTCCCGCGTAGTTGTCTATGTCTTCTGTGCTCATGCACTCCTCAATTTCTGTACTGACCTTCGGAACATTTCACGATCGAAATGCAAGCCGATGCCACTCGCGTTTTCGAGTGTACACACGTAGGTCCACACTCCGCGGAGTGAAATAGACTTGCAAATATAGGTTATCAGTGGATTACCACCAAAGAGAAATATGAACAGCAATTTCTATGGTAACCATCTCTCAATATTCAGGGTTACAGACGATATCCACACCCGAAACATCGAGGTTGTTCACATAGCTCAGAACGACATTGTAGCGCGGACTGCGTTTACAATGTCGCCAACGTTCAGCAGAATTACTTGTTCCAGACTTTTGGCAAAGCCAACTGGTGTGTCTTTCGATCCAACACGGGCAACGGGTGCATCGAGGTAACGGAAGAGCTCTTCGCTAATAGAAGAGGCTATCTCGCCACCAAAGCCGCCTGTTTTCTTGTCTTCGTGAGCCACCACACAGCGCCCTGTGCGTTTTACGCTCTCAAAGACCATTTCTTTGTCCCAAGGGGCTAGCGAACGCAAGTCGATAACCTCTACGTCGATACCCTCTGCTGCCAGCTGCTCGGCTGCCTGCAAGCTCCAATGCACCGGCGTACCATACGTAACGATGGTAAGGCTGCTACCGGAGCGTCGAACTTTAGCCTTGCCAAACGGGATGATAAAGTCCTCAGATGGCATTGGGGCTGATGTTGGGCGGTAGTTATACAGGAATTTGGGCTCCAGATACATCGTCGTGCCGCGCGACCGTATGGCGTTGCGCATCAATCCAACTGCATCATCAGCAAAGGCTGGACACACAACACGCAGTCCGGGAAGGGTTGTAAATGTGCCTTCTAGATTCTGTGAGTGGTACAATCCGCCTTGGATATATCCGCCAGAGGCCAGCCTAATGACCATCGCCGGAGCGAACTGTCCGCGTGTGCGCCAATAATCATGCGTACACTCAATCAGCTGTTCCATCGCAGGCCAGAAATAATCGGCAAACTCGGCCCCCTCCACAACAACCCGGATGTCGTCGCGGTAACGCGTCATGCCGTTGGCTGTACCTACGATAAAGTCTTCGGCTATCGGTGCATTGAACACACGATCGTTGCCAAACTCATCCAACATGCCTTTACAGACATTGAAAATTCCCTGCTTCTTGCGGGAGGCAACGTCTTGCCCAAAGAGAAATGTTGCCGGATTACGACGAAACTCTTCGAGCATGGCATTTACAATGCCCTCGCGGAACGTTACCACGGGTGCATCTGCAGCCGGCTGGCAACGAACTTCTGAATCGTCGTTATATCCAACGACGGGCTCGGGCATCAGAAACTGACTATATGATGCTGGATCGGGATCGGGAAGGGGCTCTACTGCATCGGCAGCCGCAAAAATGGCCTGCTTGTTTGCTTCTTCAATGGCCAAGAGCTCTGCCTCCGACGCAATACCTGCGGCTATAAGTGAGGTGCGCATGCGCGAAAGCGGATCCCGCCCCTTCATTGCATCAATATCTTCCTTTGTTCGGTAGAGCTCGTGGTTGTCTGAATTTGAGTGCGATCCGATACGGTCGCAGTCTGCATGAACCATTGCCGGCCCCTTACCACTGGCCGCATAGTCGCGCGCAGTAACCATTGTGTTGTATGAATCAATGGGGTTTCGGCCATCGCAATAGAATATCTTCAGGTTTGTAAAGCCACTGAAGTTGTCTGCCACAACTGGGTTTGCTGTCTGCTCGTGCAATGGCACCGAGATCCCATACTTGTTGTTTTGAATAACAAACACAACAGGTAGCTTTTCGCGGTCTGCGCCATTAACGGCTTCGTAGTAATATCCTTCCGACGTAGTGCTATCTCCTGTTGAACAGAAAACCACTTCGTCTCCCTTGAACTTCTTAATCGAACGCGCCGTACCAACAGCTTGTTGCGAATGGTTACCCGTGCACGAGGATGAGTTCTGAAGGTTAATCGAAATCTTCGCAAAGTGATTGCTCATGTGGCGGCCACCGCCGGCTACATCGGCATCCTTAGACAAGCCATTGGCTATAATCTCTTCTACCGATAAACCGGCAGCCAGGGATGTGAGCATATCGCGGTAGTAGGGAAACAAGAAATCCTTGCCCGGACGAAACACTTTACCCAGCGCCAGTTGAATACCGTCGTGTCCGGCAAACGGTGCATGATAAGACCAGCCCTTTGCCATCTTCAAGTAGTTGGCAGCCTTTTCGTCCAAGCGACGACCAAGGTGCTGAGTCTTGTACCAATCCACAAGAACGTTTGGCTTAATGCCCTTGAGGTCGAACAACTCAACCTTTGGTGTCTTGGCTGCAGAAGCAGTTTGGTTCTTTGCCGGTGTAGTCTTCTTTGCTGGTGGTGTATTTGCCTTGGCCTTCGCCATGGTTGTCTCCTGATTTCGTCGATTTGTATTTCGTTGTTATCGGCTCTTCTTGATGAAGGTTAGCCAACCGTATGGGTCTTCGCCCCCTACGGTGATGTTGAGAAATGCTTGTTGTAGAGCACGCGTCATTGGTCCAACCTTGCCGCGCCCAACAGCTATGCGATCTACCGATGTTACTGGCGCTATCTCACAGGCTGTTCCTGTAAGGAACATTTCGTCGGCCAGATACAACATCGCACGTGGTATGTTTTGTTCACGAATTGTTACACCAAGCTCCTGAGCAAGGGTAATCACTGTGTCGCGCGTGATGCCGGGCAGTAACGACGTTGCAGCTGGAGGCGTTATGAGCTCGTTGTCAACTACAACAAATACGTTTTCGCCAGAACCCTCTGCGATATTGCCATATGCATCCAGGCATATGCCTTCTGCGTAGCCGTTCTCCACTGCTTCCATCTTCACAAGCTGCGAGTTCATATAGTTGCCGCCCGCTTTAGCCAGAGATGGCATGGAGTTAGGAGTTATCCGATCCCATGAAGAGATACAGACATCCACGCCATTGGATGCGGCATCGTCACCGAGATACGGACCCCATTCCCAAGCGGCAATGTATACATCAAGCGGACACCTGAGGCCGTATACTCCCATGTCGCCAAAGCCACGAAGGGCAAACGGACGCAGGTAACATCTGCTCAGCTTGTTGCGCTTAACGAGATCTACAGCGGCCTCCGACAACTCATCTACTGAGAACGGAAGTTGTGAGCGATACACTTTCAGTGAATGATGCAGCCTTCGCATGTGCTCCAGCAAACGAAATATTGCCGTGCCTTTCTCTGTGTCGTAGCAACGAATGCCCTCGAACCACGAAGTGCCATAATGAATGGCGTGCGAGAGCACGTGAGTTGTTGCCTTCTCGAACGGGACAAATGTTCCGTTCTTCCATATCGTCTTTGTGGGTGTGATTGGCATCATGCACCTCGCCAATAGTGATTATAGTTCGGCATTATCAAGAGCCCCTTTCATCAAATCGGTTACGATTGATGGATGTGCCGAACCCCCAGATGCTTTCAATACCTGACCAACGAAGAACCCCAGGAGGTTTGTTTTGCCTTCGCGATATTTCTTGAGATTATCTGGATTTGCTAGAATAACATCATTAACCATAGCTGTAAGTACCGAGACATCAGAAACCAGGCGTAGGCCGCGTTCCTCGATAAACTCGGAAGCAAGCTTATTGCTGCCGAGCATGTCTGGGAAGAGCTCCTTCGCCGTTTTGCTGCTGATCGTTCCGTCTGTTATCACATCGATTAATGATGCTAACTGTGACGGTGTGATGCCCACTTGGTCAATATCGCACTTCTTTTCGCCCTTAATACGCAGTAACTCGGTCATAATCCAGTTACTGACAAGCTTCCATGTCTCCGGAGAAGGGGCTTTGAGTAACGCACACGTTGTCTCGTAATATCCTGCCACAGATACTTCATCAACAAGAATTACCGCATCGTATTCGGGCAATCCATAGTCTGATAGAAAACGGGACTTCTTCGCTAGAGCCAACTCCGGCAGGGTCTGGCGCAGTTCTTCTTTCCACTCTGCCGATACCACAACAGGGCCTAGGTCTGGCTCTGGAAAGTATCGATAGTCGTGAGCCTGCTCTTTAGAGCGCATCACCTTGGTTTGCCCACTACCGACATCCCACATCAGGGTTTGCTGCACAATAGATTCGCCCGACTCTATAGCCGCGATCTGTGCGTTGATTTCGTAGTCTATTGCCTTCTCAACGTTGCGGAAGGAGTTTAGATTTTTTACTTCGCGCTTCGTTCCAAACTTCTGCTGTCCAACTGGGCGCACAGAAATGTTCGCATCACAGCGCATACTGCCTTCTTCAAGGTTGCCGTCGCAAATCCCGAGATACACGAGTATCTGACGCATTTGCTGAAGATATAGATAGGCCTCATGGGCAGTGCGAATATCTGGCTCGCTCACAATTTCTATCAGTGGAACCCCTGCGCGATTCAGGTCTACGAGGGTATCTATATCAAGATCGTGAATGCTCTTTCCTGAGTCTTCCTCCATGTGTATGCGAGTAACACCAATTCGCTTTACACCATCAACTGTCTCAATGTCGATATGGCCATTGTAGCAGATGGGATCTGCATACTGGGTAATCTGATACCCCTTGGGAAGGTCTGGGTAGTAGTAATTCTTGCGAGAAAAGGTCGAACGCTCCCGTATGCTGCAGTTTGTTGCCAGCCCCATTTTAACGGCGTAAGCAACGAGGTTTTCGTTCAGAACGGGGAGTGTTCCTGGGTGACCCAAACAGATTGGACATACGTTTACGTTTGGGTGAGCGCCGTATTCTGTGGGGCAGACACAAAAGGCCTTAGACGCAGTGGTTAACTGCGCGTGAACTTCCAATCCGATTATTGCTTCATAACCCGAGTGCATGAACTGTCCGTACGTGTCCAAAGGACCACAAAACTACGGAAAAACAGCCTGTTCGGGGGTGTTTTAGATCGGTAATCGGCGGATATCAATGTTTCCGCCACACAGCACAATGCCCACGTTGCGTCCACTCCAGCGTCCTGGGTTTTCGAGCATCACAGCAAGCGATACACCCGCACTTGGCTCTACCACCACCTTTAGCCTCTCCATGATGCAATAGGTTGCTTCGCGTATCGCATCTTCGGATGCCGTCATTATTCCAACGCCAGCTCTTTGCAGGTGGGCAAAGGTGATATCTCCAAGCCCCGTTCGTAACCCATCTGCAATAGTCATTGTATCAGCAGGGGGCTGAAGTATCCCTGTTTGGAGCGACAACTGAGCATCTGCGGCAATTTGGGGTTCTGCGCCTAAGATCTCTATGTGCGGACGCAGCGCACGGGCAGCCGTAGCAACACCACTTAAGAGTCCGCCGCCACCTACAGGGGCGATGATCACATCTAGATCATCTGCCTGTTCGAGAAACTCCAGCGCCAGGGTTCCCTGCCCGGCTAACACACGTTCGTCGTTGTATGGCGGAACGGGATGGGCACCTGTTTTAACAACAATATCGTGCATGGTCTCAAGTCGAGAGGCCAGTGTTGGTTCGCATAGAACAATCGAAGCGCCGTAATCACGAACGGCCGCCTGTTTAACAGCCGGTGCATTGTGCGGCATCACGATTGTGCAGGGAATGCCACGCAAGCCAGCTGCGTATGCCAATGCTTGTGCATGATTACCGCTTGAGTGCGTAACAACACCTCGAGCTGCCGTTGTATCATCGAGACGTAATACTGCGTTTACGGCCCCACGTGATTTAAATGCACCAACCTTTTGCAGGTTTTCACACTTGAAATACACACGGGCATCGACCATCTGGTTGATGGCGCTGGATGTCAGCACTGGCGTGTTGTGTACGTGCGTACGAATGCGCTCGTGTGCATCACGGATGGTCTCTATCGTAACCACGAGCCCCTTTACTTACATGTTTCGACGATACTGTCCACCCACTTCATACAGCGCATTTGTCATCTGTCCAAGTGAACACACCTTAGCAGCCTCCATGAGTGCCTCGAAGATGTTTCCATTCATAACGGCGGTCTTCCGCAACATATCAAGCGCATCTGTTGTGGTCTTACCATTGCGCGTTTGAACGGCTCTGACGTTTGAAATCTGCTGTTCTCTTTCGTCTGTGGTTGAACGAATGACCTCTGCTGGGATAACAGTTGGACTTCCTTTTGAACTCAGGAAGGTGTTCACGCCAACAATAGGGTATTCGCCTGTATGCTTGAGCGTCTCATAGTAGAGAGACTCTTCTTGGATCTTGTTACGTTGATACATGTTCTCCATTGCACCAAGAACGCCGCCCCGCTCTGTGATGCGACGGAACTCTGTGTAGACGGCCTCCTCGACGAGATCGGTGAGCTCTTCAATAATAAACGAGCCCTGAATTGGGTTCTCATTCTTTGCAAGCCCGAGCTCTCTGTTGATGATCAACTGAATAGCAACCGCCCTGCGGACACTTTCTTCTGTGGGGGTTGTGATGGCTTCGTCGTACGCGTTTGTGTGAAGAGAGTTGCAGTTGTCGTAGATCGCATAAAGCGCTTGCAGCGACGTGCGAATGTCGTTGAAGTCGATCTCCTGGGCGTGTAGCGAGCGGCCAGATGTTTGGATATGATACTTCAACATCTGTGAGCGTTCGTTGCCACCATACTTGTGCTTCATGGCCTTGGCCCAGATCTTACGAGCAACACGGCCAATCACGCTATACTCAGGATCTACTCCGTTCGAAAAGAAAAACGAAAGGTTGGGGGCAAAATCATCGATGTGCATTCCGCGTGAGAGATAGTACTCAACAAACGTAAAGCCATTGGCTAATGTGAATGCCAGCTGTGTTATCGGATTTGCTCCCGCCTCTGCTATGTGATAGCCAGAGATCGATACGGAGTAGAAGTTGCGAACCTTTTCATCAATGAAGTACTTCTGAACATCACCCATCATGCGCAAAGCAAACTCCGTCGAGAAGATGCAGGTGTTCTGCGCTTGATCTTCCTTGAGAATATCGGCTTGCACTGTTCCTCGTACATTTTGTAGCGCACGCTGTTTGCACTCCGCATACGTCTCGGCATCGAGTACTTGATTGCCTGTTACTCCAAGAATAATCAACCCAAGACCGGTGTTGCCCTCTGGTAGTTCTGTTGATCCATCGCCATGGCGATACACAGGACGCGGCATTCCACGTTCAGCATACATGGCATCAATCTTCGCTGATACGTCTGCCTCTAGGCCGCGTTCTTTGATCACCCTTTCACACTCTTGATCAATGGCTGCATTCATGAAAAACGCCAACAGCATTGGTGCTGGTCCGTTTATCGTCATCGAAACAGATGTGGTAGGGGAGCACAGATCAAAACCGGAGTAAAGTTTTTTAGCATCATCTAGTGAAGCAATACTCACACCAGAGTTGCCAATCTTTCCATAGATGTCGGGACGGTGGTCTGGATCCTCGCCATAGAGCGTAACGCTGTCGAATGCTGTAGACAAGCGCACGGCGGGCATTCCTAAAGACAAGTAATGAAACCGCTTGTTTGTGCGCTCGGGTCCACCTTCGCCGGCAAACATGCGTGTTGGATCTTCACTTGTGCGCTTGAAGGGATAAACACCTGCCGTATATGGAAACTCACCGGGAACATTCTCCTGCATGCACCAACGAACGATTTCACCCCAATCTTGAAACTTGGGCAGCGCAATCTTGGGCACGCGTGTATGGGCCAGCGATTCTGTATGATTCTTCACCTTGATCTCTTTGCCACGCACTGTGTACGTGTAGTGCTCACCTTCGTACGAAGCTTTCTTTGCCTCCCACGTATCAAGCAAGGTTCGAACTTCATGATGAAGTTTTGCCTCGATCTCGGCGGCTCGTTGTTCAAGTGCGGCAAGTGCTACATCTGTTTGTGTTTGCTCTGTTGTCATCGGTGTACTATTTGTGTTTCACATGGTACAGTTGAGCGGCGGCACTTACGCCCCCTAGCCAATAGGTAGAGATCTCACCAGGCACAAGAGATATCTGGGTTGGAGGCAGCACGATCGTCTGTGTATTAGCCTTCTTCGCAAGAATTGTGATGCGTCCTGCCGGCAGCTCTGTGAAGTGAAGTTTTCCATTAGCTGTACTTGTTGTTTCACGAAAAGCCATTTTCGCACAGCCGTCGATGATTGCTTCTACGCCATTAACAATGCGATAAAAATCCAGCTCGGGGGCATCGGGCGAGAGGTTCACAAAGCGAATTGTTGCAGAGTTCGAAGTAAGGGGCTCTACCAGGTCTACAAGTTCAATGCCGGCAATGTTTGGCGGAACCATCGACCCAGTAACAAACAGCGTCTTACGTGATCGCAACGTTGTGGTTGTTCGTGTTTCTTGAATAAGTGGAGTGCTATTAATGAAGATGCCCGTTGTGTGCGTACCTATCTCAAGATCTACGTATCCAGACGTCTTAGAAAACTCTATTGTTGCCGTTTCTGGACGCGCAACGCCATCGAGTTTAGCCTCGAATGATTTCAGACCGGCAACGGCGTTCACGATCTGATACTTACCAACGTCGGGCGGTATGAGTAAGTCAACGCCCTTTTCTGCTTCTTCATCGTCTGCATATAATCGTGCACGAAACGGCTGCTTATCATCAAAGGCCAGCGAACCCGTAAGCAGCAATGTATAGGTTGTGCCAGACCGTAGATCAACATCTCGGTAGGCAACAGCATATTGTTCGCTCCCTGTGTGCAACAGGCGAATATTGTGATCGCCACCCTCGATATCGATAACATTCGAGATCGAACACACGCTAAGCTGGTTTTCTTTCAACACGTCCATCTCATCAATGGAGAGAGACAACCGAGATGCATCGGTAGTGGCGTTTATGACACGTATCCTTGTGCGTCCTGCTGGCGGTGCAGTAGCATCTTCGTGCAGCACGCACTCTTCTGGACGCCGGACACAGTTAAATGCACTTGTAGCGGGAAACAACACAACGCTGTAGTTGGTGGGTTTGATGATGACGTTGCGTCTGGCAAGGATTGCATTTGTTGGACCATCCACGGCCCGCAACTGAACAGTATCGGTTGTTGGGTCTATTGTCTGCCGTGCGCCAACATCTCCAGAGTTCGTTGTAGCAAACAACTCCTTGTCGTTCATGGTTATACCTGCCGATTGCACGTTCCCATTATAGAAACGAACCGAGGCCTTCTGAGCATTGGGTGCCACAACATCGGAGCTACCACATGCAACAAGCAGTGCGGCAACAAATGCTTGGAGTATGATTGTTGCGTTTCTCATTGTTGCAGGTGCTCAATAGCGCCGCGCAGTTTCCATAGCGTTCTAGCGATATCAGCCTGCTCATCAACAAATGCATCATAGCGCTTATTGTTCTCGACTATCTCTGCTAGGTATCGGATGCGGTCGGGTGGAATAATGTAGATTTTTTCGCTCATCTCGTTTGAAACCGTGTATGATGATGTCCACGCAAGTAAGCACTTTTTAACCAACAAATCGTTGATAACACGGTAGAGCGTGTTTGCTCCGGGGTCGTTGAACTGCGAAGCAATTGTGCCATATACGGGCATTTCGTCGATCGACTGAGAAAACAACTGCCGGCTGCGCTGATATTGTTTGCGCACATCACGCAACGCGTCCAATGCTCCGCGCTTGTCGAACTTATTCAAGGCAATCACATCGGCGTAGTCAATCATGTCGATTTTTTCCAACTGTGTTGCAGCGCCAAACTCAGGCGTCATAACGTACATGGCTACGTCTGCTAGCTCTGTGATCTGTGAGTCGCTTTGCCCGATACCTGCAGTTTCAACAATGATCACATCATATTCGGCATACGACAAGATGTTTATCGCATCACGTACGTGTGGGTTGAGGGCAACATTGGCCTCGCGTGTTGCAAATGAGCGCATGTATACACGGGGGTCGCTAACAGCATTCATGCGTATGCGATCTCCAAGAAGTGCGCCGCCTGTCTTGCGTTTTGATGGATCAACGCTTATAACGGCAATTGTTTTGTCCGTATGATCAAGTAGGAATCGTCGAACAAGCTCATCGGTTAGTGAGGACTTCCCAGCCCCTCCGGTACCTGTTATGCCCAGCACGGGCGCCCGTTTAACGTGCTTGGCAAAGTCGATGACGTCGTGTTCACCACGTTCTGCGCAAGAGATTGCCTGCGCAATAGCCATAGGATCTTTTGCACGAACGCGATCGTGTAGACTTGATGCGTCGGTAACTGGCGTTACGTAATCACTCTTCTGTACAAGGTCATTAATCATCCCCTGTAGGCCCATGGCTCGGCCATCATCGGGGGAATAGACACGTGTTATGCCATTGGTATGTAGTTGCTCGATCTCGCTGGGAAGAATTGTACCGCCGCCGCCTGCAAAAATTCTGATGTGATGAGCGCCGCGCTCGTCGAGCAGTTGACGCATATAGGTTAGGTACTCCACGTGTCCGCCCTGATACGACGTCATGGCAATTGCCTGTGCGTCCTCTTGGATGGCACACTCGACGACCTCTCGCACAGATCTGTTGTGTCCGAGGTGGATAACCTCACACCCAGTGGCCTGGATAATGCGTCGCATAACGTTGATCGCTGCATCGTGTCCATCGAACAACGATGCCGCAGTAACAACGCGAACCTTGGTTGAAGGTGTATATGGGGCTGGTGATTGCATCGACGTAGCCTGTGGTGTGGACAACCGGTCAAAACTACGGAGGTTCGGCGCGTGTTAGGTTTGTGCGTGCAAGCTAATCTTCTTATGTTGGGCGGGGCCGAGGAAATCGGTGCAAACTGCTGTTATCTGGAACTCGACGGTACCGGGATGCTGATCGATGCGGGTCTACACCCACGCGATAGGACTGTTAAAGCATTTCCAGACATAGACTTACTGGAAAACTATCCCGCAGACATACTAGCAATCACGCATGCACATACAGACCACATAGGCGCGCTTCCCTACGTGATGCGCAGGCTGCCGTACCTGCGGCCGATCATGACCCCCGCTACGCGCGACCTAAGTCATGTTGTGATGCATAATGGGGCAAGGCTTCTTCGTACCGAAGTTGGACGGTTGTTTCCGGCGCAATGGCTGGAGTTCTTCGACAAGGACGTTATCGAACAACTACGCTATGCATTTGAGGCGTTGCCGTATGATGAGCCCCTTGAAATTCGTGGTTATTCCGGCAGATCGCCTGTTGTGATGACGTATCATTGGTCTGGGCACATTCTAGGGTCTGCAAGTGTGTCTCTTGAATGTAATGGGCTGCGAATCTTGCATACTGCAGATGTCAAGTTCGATGATCAGGTTGTTGTTCCAAAAGCTCGGATACCTCGTACACACACTGATGTCTTGATCACCGAGTGTACGAATGCGAACAGCGACAACACCCCACTGTTTCCAGAAGAGTCGAAGCGGTTGGCGGCATTTATCAATGGGGTGTCGCAGAATAACGGTTCTGTATTGATCCCGTGTTTTGCTCTCGGAAAGCTTCAAGAAATGATTCCACTGCTGTATGGGCTGATGCGACGAGGTAGCATACCACACATGCCCATCTACACAGGGGGCATTGGGGTGCGCATCAACAAGATTTATGATCAGTACTGCTACAGCGATCCGATGAAGCGTCCCGGGTTTGAGGTTTCAGACGTACCCCAAGAACGTTTACGAAGAGGTGAGCTTGATACTGGAGCTTATTTCAAACAACCATCGATAGTGCTAGCCCCCTCCGGAATGATGAATGTAGGCACTATGTCCTATCAACTTGCACTGCAATGGATGGGGTTGGCCAATTACGGCATCGCGTTTGTAGGGTATCAAGATCCAACAACACCAGGCTATGCACTCATGAGCTCTGAAGCCAAAAAACCGTTCGCCTTTGGGACAAAGAATGCTTCTCGGTCTTGCAAGGTCGAACGGTTTCGTTTTAGCGGTCATGCTGTGCGCGAAGACCTTGTGCAGCTAGCTGTTGATGTACAGCCGTCAACCATTGTCATCACACATGGCGACACAGACGCATGTGATCGTATGGCTGTGGAACTACACCACATACTGCCCTCTAGTAGGATCATTATCCCCCAACTAGGAACGCGTTATGCTTTGAGTAGCTAGTTTGGGCAGCTCTGTGCAGGTGCGTTGGTTGTATCTCCCATGTATGGTATTTGTCTCTTGTTGTAAAGGTTGCTTGTGATGAAGTTTTTCTGTTTGTCTCTGTTGGTGTTTGTCGTGGTGCCGTTGTCGTGCTCCGTTCAGGACACCCCAGCTACGGGTGATGCAAACACAGAGGTGTTGCGCGACACAACGATACAGATTGTCGTAGGTGGCGATATGATGTCGCACAAACCACAAGTAACTGCTGCATGGAACGTGTCCAACCAGCGATACGAGTACGAGCACTGGTTTCAGTTTGTTAAACCAACAATTGAGACAGCAGACCTTGCAATTGCAAACCTCGAAACCACGCTAAGTGGAGAACCGTACACTGGATATCCGTGCTTCTCTGCTCCTGATGCTTTTGCTTTTGATCTCAAGCGCGTAGGTTTTGATGTTCTCGTTACAGCCAACAACCATGTAGCTGATAAGGGTAAGCGGGGTATCGAGCGCACTATTCGCGTTTTGGATTCTTTCGATATCAAGCACACCGGATCTTATCGCACACAGCAGGAGCGCGACTCGCTACATCCGCTGATCATCGATGTTAAAGGGGTAAAGGTTGCTATCCTGAGTTATACGTATAGCACAAATGGACTTCCTGTTAGTAAGCCGAATGTGGTGGACCTTATCGACGATTCTATAATGGCAAAGGATATAGCCAGAGCTCGTGCGAAAGGGGCCGAACTTGTGATTCCGATAATGCACTGGGGTAATGAATATCAAACCGTTGAACACCCTATACAGAGTCGCACTGCATCGTTCTTGGCTTCAAAAGGCGTAGATGCAATCGTGGGTATGCACCCCCATGTTCTGCAGCCCATTCGTTACATCAAGACGAAGACAGATTCTGTTCCCGTTGTCTACAGTCTAGGAAACTTCGTTGCCAACATGCGGGACCGTTATCAAAACGGTGGAGCAATGATCAAGATTACTGCCAAGCGCACGAATGGTCGCACGATGGTTACCGCCTTCGAAGACATTCCGTTTTACGTGTACAAGGGGTCAATCAGCGCCAACACCACATCCAAGAGCGTCTCGTTGTGTCATGGGTTTTATTGCATACCCGAGTCTGCAGCTCACCTTCTGCCAGGAAGTGCCGAGGCACCTCAATTCTTTGATGATGCACGTCGGATTCTTCGAGGCTCGTCTAAACGATAGTCTTCAGCACGAGATCTTTAGTGCGACACCATAAGGGTCTTCGTTATGATCCTTCCATCAGCCCGACGCAACATAATTGAATACTGTCCGCTGTTGAGCGCATGTGTTAACAACACACAGGCACGTGTTGATGGTGGTGGAACAAGTGTTTGTCGAACGGTTCCTTGAATGTCGATAACGTCGATGCTCAGAGCATCGTAGTCTTTCCAGGCTATTCGTGCTCGATCGTCGGCGGGCAAGGGCGATACTATCAAGAGCTCTGTCTCTGGATATTCAGGATCTACCGTTGTAGCAACACTGCCTGCGCTTAGTATCTCATGAAAGCCCGTTGAAAATTCGGCCCTATGTGGATTCGCAGCGTCGCGCACAACAAAGCGATAGAGTTTTCCAGGAGTAATGGATTGGGGTATAACCCATGTGTATGCTGTTCGCCCAACTGAGACCCCGCTTGCTATGGGGTGAAACATGCGTTTGTCTCCGTCCCACATCTGTATATCGACGTGGTCTGCAGATAATGCTCGATCCCAAGTAATTTCTACTGCAGAACCAACTTGCAGTGGTTGATAGAGCGCGCCCCCTGCCGGCCAAACACCTGCGTTTAGCAATGAGCATGAGAGAACAAGTGTTACAAGTATGACGTTGAACATTAGAATCTCCAATATGGTTGTGTGAAGTATAACGTTGTGGTCTTTACCGCACGACTGCACGTGTCGTGTACCATTGACCTTTGAAGAGATAGTCGGCATTCTCATGATATCGGGTTATAAAGGGGGCTTGCGCTGTCTTCATGCCCCATAACTCCTGACTGTCTTGCAGGATGGTACACTCTGATATAAAGTCGTCCTGATCATCGGGTGCTACAAATGCATCGATAAGATCTACTCCGGTTTTGATGATGTCGGGTATGAGCATTTTCCAGTCCAGGGCGGCGAATTCTATCGGCACATTGTACTTTGCCACTCGCACGCGCAAACTGTCGACAACGTCTTCAAGGTTGTTCACAAGACAATCATTATCGTCTTTGCAATCCTCGTCCCAGGTTGCCATGCGAACCCATGCGAGATCTGATTGGTCCATCCACGAGGACTGGAGCCAGATGGCCCGCTCTCCAAACTTGAGGGGTCCATCCTCGTCTCCGTGCAGCGTTGTACACTCACCCACAGCCCCTTGTTGGTCATCGCAGTTAGGTAGCCGTGCAAAGCCGTGTTTTGTTTGCAGAGCATTGGTGGCGGTAAGGTTACCCCCATATACGGCGTGGTACAACTCACCTCGATTTACAAATGGCCATAAGTCCCAGTCGCCATCATCATAGACGTTTTGCTCGCAAATCTTGATTCCAAACCCCGGGATTTCCATTCGGCGCAGAGCAAGTGTCTGCGATGCACGTAAGGGTTCCCCCGTGTATGCTTTAATACGCGTGCGAAGGGTAAGATCTATGGAGCCAGTGTGAAGCGCTTGCTTTCTTGGTGTAGTATACGGCTTGCAGATCGAAAATTCTACGATGTCGAGAAACTGTCCGGTAGACGAAAGCAGATTTGTGTTTCCACTTGTATCTGCAGTAACATCAAAGTCTACATCCTTGTCGTGGGGGTTTGCTAGCAAAATGTTGTCGAAGCTTTCGGCAGTGATTGCATTTTGAAACACTGATTCTGGGTCAAGGGGCAGTGAAAATCTCAAACGCACAGGTGTTCCTCTTCGTGGAACATACTCAAGCTGGCGCCCGTCACGTGGCTCGTCGTTTGTCTCGATCGTAATACGTAGTGGGTCAAACCATCGTTCCTCGAATCGAGCGTTGTCGCGCTCGCCCCTTGCATTTACTCGTACGCGCAACCCAATCGACTCGAGAACCATCTCTTGCCGGAATGCTGCTTGTAGTCGTATCTCTTTATGTCCTAACGGTTCGTTGGCACAGTCGCGTGCTTCGAATCGTGCTAGGTCTTCATCGATGATCATCGAGTAGGTTGTGGGATGTTGTTTACCCGTTCTAGCCGGAGTAGCATAGCCTGGCACATTGCTCCACCATCGCCAGTGCTGACCTCGATGTTGCGCCGGATGTATGATAAAGCGAATCGCATCACCACACATTACGTGGTATCGGGCGGTTGACACCCCTCTATCAACACATTCTGACGATACGAGTGTTATCCACACACGCACGCCGTCTATATGTTCTTGTCGCTGTACTTCTACTTTTGTTTCTGGATGTGGCTGCCGTTGGAGCATGATGTCTGTTGGATCTTCAGATGCCAGCAATACATCCTCAATACGCAGATCTATTGCTTTACGTCGCACGTAAAACACAATAAGATTTTCCGGATTGAGAAGCTCTGCAGTAAGGCAGTAGTCTTGCAGTCCTTGCTCGAACCAAACGGGCGCGCCAATTCCTTGATCATAGTATCCTATAATCTCCCAGCAACGCTCAGCTAGGATGCATACAGTTTCTGTTTTGGGGTGTGTTGATCGAAACTCATTTGCTGTGGTAAATCGGACTGCGTCTGATACATTAAACAATGGGTTGGCGTCTATATCGGTGATGCCGGCCCGCAGACGATACTCCTCATCTATCGTGGGTTCGAGAACCTGAAATCGGGGATTTACGGAAATATTGGGTGTTACTTTGGCGCTTCGTGTAGGAAGTACGATGGATCCAGATGGCATCAGAGATCCGCCAACGTCCCAACCCAGAAAAGCTGCGCCCATAGAGGGTCTTGCAATACAAATCACACCCGCTTCGTTCAGGCCTATGTCTATTCTCGCGGTATCGTTGAGGACTTCCAACAACGTACCGTCAACATCAAAGACTTCAACACTTCCTGCTGTGTGTATGTTGATTTGCACAGAGAGGGAGTCAAGCGTCTTATACACAGCTGTAACCGAAAGGTCCCTCGTCATATCGGCACATCTGAGCACAAAGAAGTGTTCGTCCGCATTGTTCCTGATTGTCTGTATGGATTCAGAATCCCAGTGTGAAAACTGGAAGCGATTATCAACAACGTGCGGTGCATATAGATAGGTTGTATCTCCGGCAACAACAACACGGTTGTTCTTCGCAATCACTGCTGCAGCATCTGGGCTAGCTGTCCCTTGCGGCTCAATTCGCATTGAGCAGCTCATTCTTGTGGTGCCCCGCACCATGGCTTCATATGATCTGTCGGTTGCTACATCACCTGCATACCACGAGGATCGAACTTTCAAGCGGAGCATCGAGTGCGTCCTCCACGTATCAACGGGAAGAATTGTTACCACTTCTCCATTCACCTGCAGTTGATGTGGTGCGTCGGTCCAATATCCCTCTGGATGTTGTTGTTCAAGGATGATCACGCTATCGATATCTATGCCGCCGGGTAGGGGGCCCGACATTCGCAGGGTAAGTGCATTGTCACACAGGATTACTTTGTCTTGTAGATCAAAGCTTACAGGACATGGTACATCTGGTGCTGTTGTAAAGACATATTCATCAGTGCCAAGAACACAGCGGTATCGCGTGTTCGGTAGCAGTCTGCGGGGTTGCCATGTAAACGTGTATTGATCTACTAATGTGTACCTGCCCACAACCTTGTGTTGTGTCCATTGTTCTCGTGGAGTGTGCTGGGCAAGTGAATCTCGTAAGACAAGAAGTCCTGCGTGTGATGTGTGCCACCTACCCGTATCTATAGGCACACGAGCATGAATGCGTAGTGTGGTGGATGGAGAAATGTGTTGTTGGCCATGAGATGGAAATGCCAACGTGAAGAGCTCTTCCCCCATAGCCATGGCTCGAGCTAAGAGGAATACAACAACAAATCGCAGAATCATACACAACCTCCAACAGTAGGTAAAGCCAATCAGCACCTTGGTGAGTGCTGTTTGACCCTTGTGTATTCAACTGACGAAAACGTGACGGCGGAAGGGGGTTGCTACTGGACGGAAAGTGCGAATACGGAAGGCCAGTTCTTGCCGGTTACATATACGGTTGCTGTTTGGGCGTCCCACGCAATACCATTCAAGACATCGGTTGTCGGTGTCCGCTCGTTCGTAAGCAGCAAACCCGTTAAATCCAGGATGCCGGTAACAACTCCCGTAGCGGGAGATATCCTGATGATTTTATCTGATTGCCAAACATTGGCCCATATTTCTCCGTTGATCCACTCGAGCTCGTTGATGCTTGAGACGGCCATACCATCCATTGTTACGGCCATTGATCGGACAACAGACCACGTCGTGGGGTCCACAACATTGATTATGCTGGTTCCATTGCTCATGTAGAGATACTTACCATCATTGGTTATGCCCCATCCCTCACCAGAGTAGGAAAACGTCTGCTTTTGCTGCAGTGTAGATGCATCAAAAACCAACCCTTGCTGGTTAAGCCATGTTAGCATGTATACGTTGCCGTTAAGCTGTGTGATGCCTTCTCCGAAGTACTTGGCATCCAGGAGTGTTTTCTTAACCACCTTACCTGTGGCAATTGAAACCTTACGCAGACTTGACGAGCCATTCTGTCCTGTGCTTTCTAGGAAAGCCCCTTTAAAAACTTCAAGACCCTGGGTAAACGCCTTCGTGTCGTGGGGTAAACGCTGAATAACCCTGTAGGTTAACTGTTGAACCAGTGGTTGAGGTGGTTTTGGGGGTTCTGTGGAGCGCTCTTCGCCACTTGGTTTGTCTTGACATCCAAAAAGAATGGCACAGAAAATGTTTATCACGACAAGTCTGTGTAGGTTCGCAGTCATAGCATACACGGTAGAGTGAGGTGTGAGCTAAACTACCGAGATTCAACTTCATGTTGTACGTATATGTCATATAGAGTCCATTACGCATACTTTTTATCTGCGTTTTTATGTTTAGTCGGGTTGCTTGCTTTTTCGTGTTCATACGATCAGGCAAACGGTTCTGTTGGTGATCAGGTGTTCGATAGTGTTGCAGCAACTACTGGCACGAAGCAGGCACAGATTGACTTGTTGAATACGCAGATTCCTCGCATCGGCTACCACAAACTTGTGATTTCTACAAAGCGCATTCTTGACAGCATACAACGTACGTATGCTAAGGCAGAGCCTACATTTGACATGTATCGGATTGTTACGTTGCTCAATAGAAAAGATCTGCGATACATCCGGCTGGGCGACACCATCGTTTTGCCCGATTCGAATGTAAAAGACGTACGAGCATATAGCATATTCCCACAGTATTGGGCAGCGGCAGATACCATCCAAAAAATTATGGTAGTAAGCGTTAAGTATCAGGCTTATGCATGCTATGAGAATGGTAAACTGGTACGCTTTGCTGCTACCAATAGCGGGGAAGAGCGCAAGCCATCGTTGCCGGGACGTTATGCTGCAAACTGGAAACAACGATTACGAATCTCGTCTCTCAATTCATCCTGGCGACTACCGTTTACGGTGAATATTCATCAACAGGCAGGCACGGCATTCCACCAGTTCGATATGCCCGGCAGGCCTGTGTCTCATTCATGCTTTCGTCAGCTCATGCACGATGCACAGTGGCTATATGAATGGATTAGGGTTGCACAACGCGACACAGCGAAACACAGACTGGTTCCTTTTTCGGGAACCCCTGTTTTTGTGTTAGACGTGTTTGATTTTACCCGCAGGCGAGGCGGCCCATGGTTAGATGCAACGTCGAACCAGGATGTTACGATTGACTTACCAGCAGATCCGATGGGTATGGAAGAGGCACTCATTCCTATATCTCAGATCCCACACGGCAGCCGCGGTTCGCTCAGAAACGTGCAGCGCTATCTTACCGCAGATAGCGTATTGAAAGAACGGGGTGTCATCCGCAAAGGTGTTACACTTCGCGAGTCGGTTAACTATAACTGGATACGTGCAAAGCGCAAGGCTGCAATGAATGCAGGGGGCGCTGCTGGGCAACAATCTCCCGGTAACTAGTCTAGGTTTGATCGAAGAAGTTAAGGTTTTGATACTGCTCCGGTAGGCAGCCCGTATATGCGCTTGGTGCGGCTGGAGGTCTATTGCGTAGGTGCATGGGTATATCGTAGCTGTCGGCCGATTCAACCGCTAGTAGGGCGGCGTTTACAGCATTATAGGCCACTCTTGACTTCGGAGCATTCGCTAGATACACGATTACGTGTCCCAGCATTATCCTGCCCTCGGGCATACCAATTCGTTCTACAGATTGATACGCGCTCAGTGCCAAGGGCAATGCTTGACTATCTGCCAATCCAACATCCTCGCTTGCAAAAACAATCATGCGTCGTGCGATAAAGAGTGGGTCTTCGCCGGCCTGAATCATAGCGGCGGCATAGAATAACGCTGCATTTGCATCGCCTGCCCGCATTGATTTGATAAACGCCGAAATCGTATCGTAATGATAGTCGCCCGTTTTATCATATCGAGGAAGGGGTCTCTGTATTGCGCGGCTAATTACATCAGACGTTACATGTATTGTTGCATCGGCGTGTTGTTCACTGATGGTAATTGTCTCGATAATGTTCAGTGCTTTACGAGCATCTCCATGAGCAACACGAATCAGAGCTGGCCAGTCATCCACTGTTAACGTAACAGAGCGGCTCGCGCGCAAGGCTTCAATAGCTCGTTCAATAACCCTGCGAATCTCTTCCTCTGTGAGAAGCTCGAGTCGATACACTTGACATCTCGATAACAACGCATTGTTGACCTCAAATGATGGGTTCTCTGTTGTAGCGCCAATGAGTGTAATGCCACCACTTTCGACGGCATGTAGAAGTGCATCTTGCTGTGATTTTGTAAAACGATGAATCTCGTCGATAAACAAAACTGTACGCGTGCCTTTTTTACGGAGAACATCTGCTTTGCGAATAATCTCCCGCAATTCTTTTACACCAGAGTCTACGGCGCTTAGCCGCTCGATGTGAGCACCAATTGCACGAGATAGAATGTGGGCTAATGTTGTTTTGCCCGTACCGGTCGGACCCCACAAGAGTATTGAGGGAAGCTCTCCACGCTGAACAAACGAGAAAAGTGGAGCGCCCTCCCCAAGAAGATGTTTTTGACCAATGACACTATCTATGGTGGTTGGCCGCACGAGCTCGGCCAGTGGTAAAAACCTCTGTGTGGTTGTTGGGTCGGTGGTTTCTGCGTCGTCAAAGAGTGAATCCATAACGCTGAAATTACCACCTCTTTCTGCACTTTATCACGCTGTGTAGCGATACGTGCTTCCGGGAAGTCGTGCTGCTATGTGCACGCTACCACCATCAATTGCTTTGATTAGTCTGGCAAGGGGCTCGCGAACAGGTTCTGAGCTTTGCCTGAATGTTAGATGGTGAATTGGCATGATGGATCGCGCCTTCATCATGTTGGCCATTGCTACAGCCTCTTCTGGGTTACAATGATAGGCGGTGTAGCCTTCGTACGAGCCAATAGGCATAATAGCAAGATCGACTTCTCTGGATATTGTCTTGAACTCATTGGTGAACGCGGTATCTCCACCAAATACAATTCGGATGCCTTCGAATTCGATCTCATAGCCATTGTAGCTGCGGCCTGTTCTCCTGAAACCGTTGCTGCGGCAACGTTCACCGGGAAGCCTCCATCCGTTGTGCTGCACCTGCAATGCTCGTACAGACAGGCCGCGGAGTGTTGTTGTCTCACCCCAGTCTATCTCTTCGCAGGAGAGCCAAGGTAAATCCATAATGACATCTCGTGTGTTCGACGCAGTTAGCACTGAGATTTCGTTGGGCCACCGTTCAGAAATGTTCTCCAGCGTCCAGCGGTCCATGTGATCCATGTGTGCATGGGAAAGGAGGATGAGATCGGGCTTGGGTAGTTCGTGAAGAGCAATTGCAGGAGGCAGTATCCTGCGGGGTCCTATCCGCACCCCGAGAATATTCAACCCAACCACATCTGCGAACACGGGATCTGTTAACACCCACGTGTTTCCCAGCTTGATGAGCACGCTCGACTGTCCTATCCAACAGGCCCACACTCTCTCGTTCTGGGCTTCATGAAGAATCTGCCCAGTTACTAGTGCATTCAATCCAGAGTCTACCAGCCCCTTACCATGAAGAGCTGTGGAGGTAACAATGCCACCGCAAGCCTGGATAGCGGTTTTCACAAAATCTCGACGTCCACCCGACAACATAAAGGTCCCCTCCTTAAAGCTGCGGTGCGAAACTGTTGTTCATAGATTTTACTTCCGAGTTATCATCTGGTTGTAAACAGATGGTAACTTCGCATCTATGAAGTCGATTGTTTCCACGGTACTAATGCTGCTGAGTGCGTATTGCTTACACGCGCAAATAGCTGGAGAGGTGCCTTCTAACCCAGATAACCCGTCGGAATTGAAAATGCCTGATGATGAAACGATTCGTCGTATCAAACAGCAGGCTCTCAACATGCAGTTTGAGATTCATTACCAACAGGCGGTGTCTCAGTTAGACCTGCGCAATGCATTTGAGTTGTTGGGCCAGCCGCCGGTAGCATATGGTTTTGGAGTTGAGGGCGGATATTATTTCGACCCTGTACCACTAGCTGTGGGCGGAGAGCTTGGTGTGTATTTCAATGGTGCAGATTCAAAGTCTCTGCGGTCTAGTAGTTTCTCTAGCAGGTTCGAGTTAACGTCATCAAATGTACAGATACCCATCCTTGCGCACATCCGCTTCCAACCAACCATCAACTCGTGGTTGTTTCCCTATGCTGAAGCGGTTGCTGGTTTTACCATCTTTTCGTCTACTATTACCCTTCGACACATTCGAGCAGGCGACACACTCACCGATTCTGATGGTAATGGTGCACTAACATGGAACTATGGGGTTGGGATGGGGCTGGCGATCAAGGTTCATGACATTATAACGTTGCCGAACTCTCTTCAGCGCACATTATTCGATGTACGTGTCCGTTATCTATGGGGTAGCGACACAAACATTCCTCACGCTGAGCTTGTCGATGGTAATACTCTTGACTATTACTTTACCGAACAACGAGTAGCCACCCCGCAAGTAGTTATGTTTCGTGCCGGTTTTATCTTTCAATTGTAAACCAATCTACTTTTCGAGGACACTATGACTCTCATTCGTCTTTTCCTTGCAGCTATAGTTGTGGTAACCGTTGCCACGGGTTGCAGAACAGTACAAGACAACCAACGCGACCTCTCATCAACACGCGAACGCGAGCTTACCGCTGGTGTTGTGCGAAAGGAAATCAAAAAGGGTATGTCTGGTGCACAAGTAGCCGAACTGTTGGGATCTCCGAATATCACAACGTTGGATGAAAACAATCGCGAGACATGGGTGTATGATAAGATTGCGACCGAGGCATCATATTCGGAGAGCCAAAGCGGAATGTTCCTGATTCTTGGTGGTTTCTCTAATCGCTCTGGTGCTGCGAGTACCACCCAGCGTACACTTACAGTTGTTATCAAATTCAGCGCCGATAGCAAAGTTGAGTCGTTCACCTATCATCAGAGCAAATTCTAATGACGTGGTATAGATTTTCAGTCGCGGCGTTTACGGCTCTGTTGTTTATGGCAACGGCTTGTACAACCATACGCTTTCCCGAACAGGTTCGAACACCGCAAACACAACTTCAAACACGTGAGTATCAGACGCGTGAATTCGATACAAACGATGTAAAGCTTGTGATGAAGGCCATGCTTAATGTTCTTCAGGATGATGGATTTGTTGTGAAAAACGCCGTCATGGATCTTGGTTTACTAACGGCAACAAAAGAAATCCAGCTGTCGGATAAAAGTGCCAGTACTCGATATTGGACAGACGCTCTGGATGTTGTTTTCGACACAAGGGGCTCTAGTAGCCGAAACCGAACAACACAAGACACCCGTTACAACAAGTTCAAACAGGTAGAGGTTAGTGTGAATGTGTCGGAGCTCGGTAGACGTTGTAAGGTGCGTGCGAACTTTCAGGCGAAAATCCTCGACAACACAGGTAACCCTGTAGAGGTGTCGGCTGTTTCCGACCCTAAGTACTACCAAGACTTCTTCTCCAAGGTAGACAAAGGCATATTCCTGCAGCGTCAGGGCTTCTAATGCAGTTCGCCTTTCTCTACATCATCCCGTTCGTTGTCGCATTTCTCGTATCCACAAGTTCGGTTCGAGCGCAGGGTCTACTTGAGACCGTGAAGACGGGTAACATCGAATCTGTTCAGCGGGTGTTATCGAGGAAGTCAAAGTCTTTGAACATCAATGAGACTGATGCCGAGGGTTTGACTGCCCTGATGGTGGCTACTATCGCCAACGATAGTGTAATGACCGAGGTTCTGCTCAATGCTGGCGCAGATCCAAACATTGCAACGCCACTTGGTGTTACCGTGTTACATCTAGCGGCTTTTCATAATCGCGATGGGTTTTGTCCGCTCATACTTGCTGCCGGTGCTCAACCAAACGTCCTGGATTATCGTGGGCAGACACCGCTCCATGTTGCATGTCAAGTAGGTTCAACAAATGTTGTTTCGCAACTTGTTGGTGCAGGGGCGTTTGTGAATCTGGCCGACCGAAAGGGCAACCCACCCATCATCATCGCATGTGGGAATCGGCACTTAGGAGCTCTCGAAGAATTGCTCGAAAAGGGGGCTTACGTTGATGCCCGTGACATACGAGGTAGAACCGCGGCAATGCTACTTTCTGTCTTGGGGGAGGATGAAATGCTGCGGATATTATTACGTAGAAAACCTGATCTCGGAATTGTCGATTATAGCGGAAAGAGTGCGCTAACGTATGCACGGATGAATCGTCGGTGGACAATACTTCAGATTCTTCAAGCTGCTGGCGCAAAGTACTAATCCGAAAATTGATACATTTGCGAGTGAAAAAAGTAGTAGGTGTTGCTCTCGAACGTAGAGAATTGCTACTATTATAGCAGACCAGCAGAAAGTCCACAGGTTTTAGAAAATGCCCCTTTCGAACGACACAAAGCTCACACGCATAGCTGTGTTCTATGACGGTAATTATTTCCTACACGTCAGCAATTACTACGCCTTTAACCATGTTCGCAATAGCAGAATCAGTCTGCGTGGCTTGCATGACTTTATCCGCAACCAGGTAGCCTCTCTGGAAAACACCGAGATGCACCTGTGCCAGATTGTTGATAGCCACTTCTTCCGTGGCCGGATCTCGGCAAATGAGGCTCAAACGCGCGGCAATCTTTTGTATTACGATCGTGTGTTTGAAGACATACTCATGTGGGAGGGCGTTATTGCACACTACCTACCGCTACGTAACACGGGTGGACGCAGGGAAGAAAAGGGCATCGATGTGTGGATGGCTCTTGAGGCGTACGACCTTACTCTACTCAAAAAGTTTGATGTTGTAGTGTTGATAACCTCGGATGGTAATTATGTGCCCCTTGTTCGAAAAATGAACAACCTGGGTGCACGAATCATGGTGTTGTCTTGGGATTTCGAGTTTGTTGACAACGAGGGCAAGCACGTTGTTACACGTACCTCTCACGAGCTTTTGAACGAGGTTACATACCCGATTCATATGCACGAGCTGATTGAGAGTCGTAACGCAAAAGACGATGAAATCGTACAGAATTTATTTGTCAGACGCGACGACACCCAACCGCGTCCGCCCCGTGATTCGCGTGAGTATCAAGAGATGATAGAGCAGCGGGGTTTGCGCTACGAGGAAGAAAGTGTAGATGATGACGCAGAGCGTTTCGAATCGTACATTTTGTCCATGAAGAACGGATATGGGTTTATAAAATATCCGCCCAACAACCTCTTCTTCCATGCCTCTGACATGATTAATGCAGACTTTCAGGATTTGCGCGAAGGCGACCCCGTAGAGTTTGCACTTGGTCTTAATAGAGATGATGACGACGTTGCGAAGCGTGTTAAACTCATATTCGACGATGAGCCCGACGATTCCGAATAAACTGCCACAACGTGGCGTGACGATTTTCTCTGTTATGACAGCTCTTGCCAACGAGGTAGAGGCTGTTAATGTTTCACAGGGGTTTCCCGACTATCCCGCAGACCCACTGTTACCAGAGTTGCTCTATGGGGCGTCAAAGAGTGGGCACAACCAGTATGCCCCAATGCCGGGCTTGTTGGCGCTGCGTCAAGCAGTAGCCGATAAATACCAACGTGTCCATGGGTGTGTGGTAGATCCTGAGCACGAGATAACCATAACACCCGGAGCAACCGCAGCTCTGTTTACTGCTATTGCATCTGTGGTTAGTGCTGGAGACGAGGTGATCATCATGGATCCGAGTTATGATTCATATGCCCCCTCTATCATTGCCAATGGTGGTATTGTACGGACCTCAAACCTGCGGACAAATACATACACTCCAGATTGGGATCACGTCCGCTCTCTGATCACACGTAAGACGCGTTTAATCATCATTAACTCTCCACACAATCCTTGTAGTAGTGTTCTTGAGCTTGATGATCTAGATACACTTGCTGAGATATGTAACAAGCACGATCTGCTTGTCTTGAGTGATGAAGTGTATGAGTTGATCACTTTTGATGAGCACAAACATATTTCGGCGAGTACGCACCCAGGACTGTGCAACAGAACGTTTGTTGTGACATCGTTTGGTAAGACGTTTCACATTACGGGATGGAAGATTGGGGTGTGTGTGGCACCGAGCGATCTTACCCGGGTCTTTCGTCAGGTTCACCAATATTTATCGTTTTGCGTGAACACCCCAGCCCAGGTTGCGTTGGCTGAGTACATGAAGGATACATCGCGCTATCTGGGCTTACAATCTTTCTTTACAAAGAAACGAGACTTATTGCGATCGCTGCTCGTGGGTAGCGCGTGGTCGCTGCGGGCGTGCTCCGGTTCATACTTTCAGCTTCTTGGGTATGAGGGAATCTCTGATGAACAGGATGTAGATTTTGCTAAGCGCATAACGCGCGAATTTGGCGTTGCCACTATTCCGCTATCGCCATTTTACAACGGCGAACAAAGGGGTCACGAACGCCTTGTTCGTGTCTGTTTTGCTAAAGAAGACTCGACTATTCGGTTGGCTGCGGAACGGTTAGTTTGTGTTCGTTGACGAGGGGATTATGTCTAGTCGGATGCGTTGTTCCGAGTTGCCGACATCGAACAACATGCTTTGCACCTCTTGTACCGTGACACGTTCATAGCGCTCAAGCGCTGTGTTTACATACAGAGGGTCGTTCCAAAACAACGTAGTCCACGCCACCATGTCGGCAACTCCGTTGGCTTTCTGCAGTTCTGCCGCGTGTGCTGTTTTGAGTTTGTTCACCGCTGCAGAAAGCATGTCTGGGGTAATCGTTGTACTGCCAAGGCTTGACAGGATTCCGTCTGCGAGTTGGTCGGCTGTTACGCTCTCTGTTGATGCATAGGCATAAAGCGTTAGGAGAGAATCGTTTGCTCTTCTGTCTACAAAACACCCAACACCTGATGCTATCTGGAGTTCTGACACCATTTTCTTGTAGAGCAAAGAGCTTCTTCCAGAGCCAATAGTTGTGGAGGTAATCTCAGCATCTAGTAACTCGTTTTGGGCAAAACCTGGAATGTGGAGGCTGATGAAAACAGCGGTTAATGGCACGTTGTCTTCAACAGCCAATGATGTTCCCCTTCTTATCATCTGTTGATGAAACGGCGTCCGCTCTATAATTCTATGTTTATCTGGGATAGCCCCGAAATGGGTTTCCACGAGCGTGAGTATAGATGCAACATCAACATCTCCTGAGATACACAATACAGCATTAGATGGATGGTAATACGTCTCAAAAAAGCCCTTAGCATCCTCCATTGTTATAGAGGCAACGTCTTCGGGAGAACCATAGACATCCCAGGAATATGAAGAGTCTTGAGAATATGCCATCTCCTGTTGTGCTTTGCGCCAAATTCCATACGGCTGATTGAATACGTTTTGGTTGATTTCTTCAATTACAACGCTGCGCTGCGTGGTTAACGCGTGATCTGTAATTCGAAACTCGCGCATACGCTCTGATTCAAGCCACAGCCCTAATTCAACATTGTGCGCGGGTACATCGATGTGATATGTTGTGTAGTCGAACGTGGTATAAGCGTTATTAGAGCCCCCTGCCTTGGTGCAGTATAGGTCGTACTGTTTATCTACTCCCGGGGCCGCGTTATCAAACATGAGATGCTCAAACAAATGAGCTAGTCCGGTTTTTCCACGACGCTCATCATGCGATCCAACACGATACATTACTGTAACGTTTGCTACGGGTGCTGAGTTATCAGGACATATAACAACGCGTAGACCATTAGATAGTGTTGTTTCGAAGGGGTCTATGTGTGCCATGTGGTGGTGAACCTCGTATAATCTTACGCTATGTTTGCGAATACTTACAAACCTACACTTATGAACACACTTCGCACCCTCCGAGATCTCATCGCTATAGATTCTCCCTCTGGTTACACTGCTAATGCCATAGCGTTTATCGAGAGTACTTTACGTAGCTATGGATTCTGTCCAACTCAAACGAGAAAGGGGGCGTTGCGGTGTTCGTTGGGTAGCAATCCAACAATAGCGATGGCGGCACACACCGACACGTTGGGAGCTATAGTGTCTGGCATTAACAGCAATGGTACACTCAGCTTTTCGTTGCTGGGGGGTCCGTTATTGCCGTCATTCGAGGGTGGTTATGTGCGTATCCACACGATGGATAATCATGTGTATAATGGAACGCTATTACTCAACAACCCATCAACGCACGCAAACAACAAGGCTTCTACTCAAGAGCGGTCTACCTCTGTAATGCACGTGCGGATAGACGAGCTTGTGTCTTCAATGCAAGAGGTTGAGGGTCTAGGAATAGGTGTAGGCGACATTATCGCCTTTGACCCAAAGTACCTGGAGTTTGAAAATGGTTTTGTGAAGAGCCACTTTCTTGATAACAAGGCTGGTTGTTACGTATTGCTCGAGGTGGCACGCAATGTATCCGAAAGCGGAATTGATGCACCTGTAGAGCTTTTCTTTAGCACCTACGAAGAGGTTGGCCATGGTGGCGCACCCGCACTAAGTCCAACGGTAGAAGACCTGCTCGTAATCGACATGGGTGTTGTCGGTGATGCGTGTCAGGGGAATGAGTATTCATGCTCGATTTGTGCAAAAGACTCAGGTGGACCATACGATTACGATATGCGTAAGACTCTTGTGCAGTTGGCTCAAGAGCGCGGTATTGCACACCAAGTTGATGTTTATCCTTTTTACAGTTCAGATGGAACAGCCGCTTGGCGTGCGGGCGTAGATGTACGCGTGGGTCTAATTGGACCAGGTGTACACGCTTCTCATGGTATGGAGCGCACACACAGAAAAGGGATTTCCGCAACTATCGATTTGTGTACAGCATACATCACGCATGCTAAGGTTGCTAGCGCGAGATAATAGTGCGGACGATAGATCCTGTAGGTGTAGTAGCAACTATCAGCAACAAGCCATCATTTATAAAAGGGGCTAGGCGTTGCTGGTCTTGTGTTATCGTCTCACGAGCTATCTCATTACCGAGTACATCATAGACGAACACTAACGACCCAACAGGGATGGTGGTGATTTCACCTTCATCGTTTATGGTTGTTGGTGCCATAATGTTGAACTTCCAAGTTTGTGTCCAGGGTCCCACCTCTGGTTGATTCACCATGCGAACGTGCCAGTAGTAGGTTGTATTGGTGGCTAAATTCTTAACTGTTGTGTCCGGGCGAAGTGTGCGCATAAAGAGTACATCCTTGTTGAATTCGGGGGATGTAGAAATCTCGACCTCGTAGCCATCAGCACCTATTGCGCTGGTCCAAAACAAAGGAATGGTTGTGGTTGATTGGTTGTCGTCGTTTTTCGGGTACACCAATGCGGGTTGTGTGCACATTTGTGAACCCAAGATGTATTCACCAGGTAAGAGGTTGTTAATCTTAACTAAGGGGGGTGTTCGTGTTGTGTTGCAGAAACTGCAACAAACTCACCCACGCCCTCCTTGGGACGATAGTACACTCGCACAGCTGACGGATCTTCTTCGGCTATGGTTCGTGCCACATCGATAAACGCTGTGTATGTGTTGCTAGGGTTGTTAAACATTACCACCCATCTCTCTGGAAATACATGACAAGGTATTGTGTCACGATAGATGATGTGGTTTGGTGGATAGGTGTGGCGCTCTATGGTTACCTCAGTAGGGTCCTCTAGGGTGTTTGCCAGGAGTGTGAATTTTGTCGTGCTATCGAGAGTGGTAAACTCAACCAATTCCTTATCAGAAATAGTTTTGGTTACTGCGGTCATAGCAATGGGCGCTTTGTACACCCGGTATGGAAAAGCTAATGGGTGTGGTGTTGTAATCTCAGCATGGATAGTGCCGTTGCGCGACACCTCTGTTGCCACCAGGCCGTTTTGTGTTGTGCCCCATCCAATCAAAATGTTACCATTTTCTAATTGTTGCACACTGCCCATGGTTGGTGAGAATGTGGGATAAGGGGGCGTGTACTCCCATGTCTTGGTTGCCGTCATGAGTGTGGTGTTAATTTTATATGCTACAACCCTACTCTGTCGGGAGGATTTCAGATTTCCATTATCAAACAAGAGAATCTCACCCTCATTTGAAACTACCGGGCTGTGTTGATGGGAGAAGCCTACAAAATCTCCCACAGTATCATTGACAAATGTGAAGTCGTTGCGTTGTGATGCCGAGCCCCCTAACACCCACTCAACACTGCCCGAGCTGCGATCAATCTTTATTAACTGAACTGCGTTTCTGCACGAGAGTATAAGATCTCCTGTTTCGTCCTCTATAACCGCATTAACATGTAGGTAGTCGATACGGTTGTGAGTAAGATCAATATCTGGTGTTGCTACCGTGATAGGTATATGATCGAGGGATCTCCATTCGAATGTTACTCGGCCCCTTCTATCAATCTCTTGAACAATAGCTCCGATAACGTGTGCTGAATCACTGGCGCCTTGTATAAGGCCCGATAGATCAAGAGTGCGTGCTTCTGTTCCTAGAGCGATATAGCGTCTGCCGCGCGTTTGATAGCCTTCGTGAAAATCTGTGGTGTATGGAGGAGTAACATTGAACGTGTCTATTTTTCGAAGGCTAGCGTCTACAACCACATATGCCCTTAACAAGCCATCGTAATATGTATAACCACGATAGGGTGTTGGGTGTTGGTTGATGTTTGGACCCGTTTGTATTGCATGAACAAAAGAGCCAGTGTTATCTACTAAGCCCGCACTGTCGACGTTCAATCCACCTATAAGAAAGTATCCGGAGGCTCGCGCACCTGAGGTTTCTATGCGCAAGGATGGTGTGTCTGTTAAAAACGCCAGCAGGAGTAGGAATGCAAACATCGAACTAAAGACACGCAACGGGTACTTTTGTTACGATGCTAGAGTGTGTGTCGGGTTTTCTACGGATGTATACACAAACAATACACAATCCACAGCGGGTTAAAAGGCGTGTATTGAGGTTTAGGTGGTTGAATAGGTCTTGTTAGAAGTTGCCCGTAGGGTTGTTAACAAGAGTGTTTTTTACCGGTGGAGAATCTTACGAAAAGTTTGTTTGCAGGGTAATGTGTGTGGAAGGCAAGTGTTGTGTTTGCACTAATTGAAAACGGTGTTCAGTGGATTTCCGTGTGTTATCTACAGTTATGTTTTTTGTAAGCATTCTGCGTAAGTGGTAAAGGTATGTGGGTGTTAAAGATTGTTTAATCGTTATATCGATAGGATATCCACTGTTTACACAGACATATTACACTATATAGTTCTTCTTTCTTCTCCTCAAGAGAATACACAATAGAATTTGATAAGATGAGGGTGGGTGTGTTAGATTTCGTTGAAACCACAGTATTGTTGCAAACACTCTGGTATGGTAACGTTACCTTTAGCAGTTTGATACTGCTCCAGAAGAGCAACCATAATCCTCGATGTTGCCAATCCGCTACCATTGAGCGTATGAACGAATTCAGGTTTACTTCCTGGGTCTTGCCTGTGACGAATATTTGATCTTCTTGCTTGGAAAGATTCAAAATTCGTGCAAGAGCTAACCTCTAGCCAACGTTGTTCATAGGGCGACCAAACTTCGAGATCATATGTTTTAGAACCACCGAACGTCATATCTCCAGTGCAAAGAAGCAATACGCGATAAGTAAGACCTAAGGCTTGCAGAATACTCTCAACACCCTGAACCATAGATTCAAGTTCACCATACGAGTTGTCAGGTGAAACAAACTTTACGAGCTCTATTTTGTTGAACTGGTGAACACGCTGAAATCCTCGGGTGTCTTTACCATGACTTCCGGCTTCTCTACGAAAGCAAGCAGAGTATCCAGCATATCTGATGGGCAAGGAAGGAGTTGGAAGAATCTCATCACGGTGGAAGTTTGTGATAGGTACTTCTGCCGTAGGAATAAGATAGAGATCGTCCCGCTCGATGTGATACATATCCTCTTGACTCTTAGGTAGTTGTCCTGTACCACGGCAAGAATCACTATTGACAACAAATGGTGTCATGATCTCTGTATACCCATGAACATTAGTGTTGGTATCGAGAAAGAAGTTGATCAGGGCCCTTTCCAGTCTAGCCCCTTTTCCTACATAGAAACCAAAACCAGAACCTGTAACCTTAGCACCTCTTTCAAAATCAAGTATTTCAAGCCTTTGAGAGATTTCAATATGGTCTACACGGTGTTCACGCTCTGCACAAACTCCAGATCGGCGTACCTCTACATTATCAGATGCATCTTTACCAACAGGAACGCTATTATGGGCAATATTTGGAATCAACAGCATTATCTCTTCTATCTGTGATTCTACAGAGCGCAAATCTTCGTCCTGTTGTTTGATTTTATCTCCTACATCCCGCATTGCGGTAATCTTGTCTTCTGCGTTAGCACCACTCTTCTTAAGGGCAGATATCTCTTGAGATACAGCGTTGCGAACACTTTTGAGCTCTTCAACTTGTTGTATGATTGAGCGCCGTTGAACGTCAAGCTCTACTACTGTGTCGATGTTGCTTCCATCATTTTTGTTTAGACAATTTGTCTTGACAAAATCTGGGTTCTCGCGTATAAGTCGTATGTCTATCATAAGGCAAAGTTACACGCCGTGAATAATCAAATCTTTATCCATTGTAATTTGTCACGTTTTCCTTGGAATGTGGTTTATTAAGGCACTATGAATATCCTTACCCTTGCTGCGGCAATCTGTGTGATGTGTTTCACACCTCTCGTTGGACAGATACTTCCACCAGTAACTGTTGGAGTAAATACAAATCCTGCACCAGGAGCACTGTATATAGCCCCCAACTCGCGCGTCACATCACCACCTTTTGCCCCCTCGCTGATGGTTTTGGGTGTTGATGGTAAGCCCATTACCTCCAAATTTATTCCTGAGTATGGTTTTGACTTTCGGATTCTGCCAGACGGTAGGCTAGGGTACACGGTTTTTCAATCTGCCGGTACTGGTCCACGTGAATCATCGAGTGTTTTTCTCGTCGACACAAACCTTCAAATCATAGATACTGTGTACGGGGCTAATGAGTATAACATAGCCATGCACACATTCGACGTTCTTCCAAACGGGAACAGGCTCTTAGTTATGCAGGAGAATGTTACCGTAGATATGAGCTCGTTGGTTCCAGGTGGAAATCCTGCCGCCTCGGTTCAGCAGATGTTGATACAAGAGATAGATATAGACGGCAACATCCTGTTTCAATGGAGGAGTTTAGATCACTTTCCGGTTGCAGTAACCTTTGAAGACCTAACGGCTCCTTCGATTCGATATTTCCATCTTAATTCAATTGTGGTAGACACCGATGGGCACTTTCTGATTAGCGCACGGCATGCATCTCTCGTTGCGAAGATCCACCGGAAGACAGGCAAGGTGCTATGGATCCTGGGCGGAAAACTCAATCAGTTTGTGTTTTCGAAAAACCCCGACATACCCGACAATCCCGAGTTCTCGTACCAACACGATGTAAATCGTATCGGTAACGGAAAAATTACCCTTTTCGACAACGGCACGCAGCGTACCCCTCAGTGGTCGCGTGCAGCAGAGTATGAAATAGATGAGGTAAACAAGACCTGCAGACTTGTCTGGCAATATCGGAAAACCCCTGATGTATATGCTGGCGTGCAAGGGGCTGTACAGACACTCCCTAACGGTAATAAGCTTATAGCTTGGGGTTCTGCATTGCAGAATAATAGGACAATAATTACAGAGGTGGATACACAAACTAAAGAAGTTTATGAAGCACAACTCCCAAGCATGATGTATCCCTACAAGGCTGTGAAAGCCCCGTATCCAACGGGGCGTCACACAGCAGATGTGTTGATAGACGAGATACTACCCACAAATACTTACACCTACACACGTGGTAAAGACACCGTTGGGCTTACGATTACCTACCATACACTGATATCGTTCTTTTACAACACAACCACAGCACGGCGCTATATGTGGGCTCCGGAGAACCCCAAGTTTGAACGTATAGTAAATGGTAAACCAGAGCGGACTCTTCCACCTTACATTGTCTATCCTTGTCGCGTTACATTAACGCAGGAGGGTATGGTTGATCATGCGGGTGAATTCCGCTTCTCTACCACCGCATTAGGTATAAAAGATCCAGCAAACACCGTTGTGTACTATCGAGATTCGATTGGGCAACGTTCATTTCGTCCACTACGAACCAGACACAACCCAAACACCAAAGAGTTGGTCGTAGACACAACCCGTACAGGAGAGTTCTGCTTCGGTAGCCCGGTGGTACCTGGTGCAGACAGTATCGCGGTTCCTGTACCTCTTTCTCCTATAGCAGGGAAGTCTGTCTGGGCACAACGGTCCTTTAGGCTCGCGGTTTCCCCACAAGGACAAACACAATACATTAGTTATCAAATTCAGCAACCACTAGGTACGCTGCTTATCGAAAGCACAGACAAGCAAACAGACAAAGAGATAACCCCCGGGTTTCCTCCCGGTACATACTTCTGGAGGGTGCGGTCTAGGTATGGAACAACAACTTCTGATTGGTCAGAGATAGACACCTTTGTTGTTGAAGGCTCATTTATTGCAATTCAGAAGCCTGCATCGAAGGCTGTTTGGTATCACGACTCGTCGTATGCTGTAACGTGGAACACCAACATAGAAGCCCCGTTCAAACTAGAGCTCATAAAGAACAATCTCGTTGCCGCTCTCATCAAGGATAACATTCCTGCGCAGCAATCCGGATTCTTGTGGAAGGTTCCTGGAAATGTACCGGTTGATACAGGGTATTCGATTCGAATTACACCCATGGATGCCACACTAGAAAACGCCGTTCAAGAAACACCATTCACCATAGAGGTAAGGGGCGTCCCTTCTTCTGTTGATGAACAAACACACCAAACCACGATTACACTTGGGCCAAACCCAGCATCAAGCGCGCTTTATATAGGCGGCCACACACCTATCACTCGAATACAGATATTTGGCCTTGATGGGCTTCTCTATTTCAACAAGTCGGTCGTAGGTACAGGTGATGTAGTAGATGTCTCACAACTACAACCGGGAGCATACATACTTATGTGCGACACCCCTACAGGCTCGCAATCAACATCAATACGCGTTGTACGGTAGAAGAAAACGTACTGTACTCAGCGCATGTAGAGAGCCAAAATAGAAACATCAGAAGCCGAGACACCCGGTATTCTCGAGGCTTGGCCTAGCGATGCAGGTTGAATTTTCTGAAGTTTTTGTCGACCTTCTGTGGACAGACTTTTCACACGATTGTATTCAAAACCCACAGGTATAGACATTTGCTCTTGATCTTTAAACCGCTCTATGTCGCGGTGGAGTTTGGTTATATACCCTTCGTACTTTAACTCTGTCTCGATCGCATGAACAACGTCTTCGTGTTCTTCACAAACGGTAGTAAAAATCTCGGTAGCATACCGCAGAACACCTTCAAGTTTAACCTTTGGTCTGCGCGTTAGATTTGTCACCGTTGTGCTTTCTGTAAGGGGCTCCTCACCTAATGAGACAAGGTATTCGTTGATCGCCTGCGGAGTGATTTTTAGTGAGGTTATATCGCTAGACAAAGTCCGCTTTACATTCTCTTTGCGCTCGATAACCCTCCAGGTTTCGTTGTCGATTAACCCGAAAGCGCGCCCATAGCCAGACAGCCTTGTATAGACAGTGTCTATCCGCAATAACAAACGGTACTCTGCTAAAGAGGTAAAGATGCGATATGGCTCATCTGTGTTTTTGTTTACCAAGTCGTCTATCATTACCCCGATGTATGATTCACTTCGCTGGAGTGTAAAAGTCCCTTCTTCACGAACAGCAAGAGAGGCGTTGATTCCTGCAACCAAACCTTGAGATGCAGCTTCTTCATATCCTGATGTACCGTTTATCTGACCAGCAAAAAAGAGGTTTTTAACAGCCTTTGTCTCTAAGGTGTGCTTCAATTGGTAGGGGTAGAAAAAGTCGTATTCAACCGCATATCCGTAACGCAACACCTCTGCTTTGGATAAACCGGGAATACTGCGCAGTCCGGCGTCCTGGATATCAAAAGGTAAACTAGTTGAGAATCCGTTGACATAAACGGTGTCCGTAGAAAGCCCCTCGGGCTCCAACACAACCACATGTGAATCGCGCTCTGCAAAGCGATCTATTTTGTCTTCAATAGAAGGACAATACCTGGGACCCGCCCCTTGAATGCGCCCTGTGAACATTGGCGACCGAGAAAACCCATCCCTGAGAATGTCGTGCGTTTCAGCGCTTGTGCTTGTGGCAAAGCACGCCAACTGATTACGTACGTATGGTGTGGTGATGGAAAATGGCACAGGACGTTCGTCACCGTTGTGCGGTTGTGTCTTTGTGTAATCAACAGATGCCCGATGTATGCGAGGGGGTGTACCAGTCTTTAGGCGACCAGTCTCTAGCCCGTAACTGCGCAGGACGTCCGATATCCCGTTCGCGGCCGCCTCCCCAACACGCCCACCGCGGGTTGCGGTTTCACCCGTCCACATAACCCCGTTCAGAAACGTTCCACCGCACAACACCACGGCTCGTGCAAGAATCTCTGTGTTAGACGAAGTCTGTATACCCTTCACACAGTCGTGCGATATAATCACCCCGGTGGCTTGTTCACGGATCACCGTGATGTTTGGCTGCGTAGTAATGAAATGTTGTGCAAATAGGGGATATAGGTCTTTGTCATTCTGAGACCGCGGCGACCAAACAGCCGGACCCTTGGATGTATTGAGCATTTTATATTGGATACCGGACGCATCAGCTATCCGCCCCATTACACCACCGAGAGCGTCTATCTCCTTAGCCAAATGCCCCTTTGCGCTACCGCCAATCGAAGGATTACAAGAAAGGCGCCCTATTGTAGACGGGTCCATCGTAAGCAGACCAACCCGCATACCCATACGAGCAGATGCCATAGAAGCCTCTATGCCCGCATGCCCGCCGCCTATTACAAGCACATCATACATATCGTTTACTTGGATGTTTCACGTGAAACATAAAAACCCGAGAAAATTGTTTCACGTGAAACACTACATGAGGAATTTGACCATCAGGTATTCGTCAACATAGGAGTCGCCAATTTTCATAGCGTGGATTTCTGTTCCATACACAGTAAACCCAAGTCGGAGATAAAGCCCATAGGACGCTTGGTTTTTGGTGCTCACACTTAACTGAAGTTGTTCAATTTCAAGGACATCCTTGGCGATCTCCATAATCGAGTCGACTAAGATTGAGGCTATACCCTGTCCTCTGTATTCTTCTCGTACAAAAAGACCCCACAAACTACCCTTGTGCTTTGTCTTGGTGGATCCTTGGCTAGAGTACCCAATCATCCCTACAATATTCCCATTGGGGTCAATGGCACCCAACAGATATTGGTAGGGGAAGTTCATATATCTTTCATACCGCTGCTCTTTAGACAGGATTGAAAGCCCTGCAAACCAGTCATAATCAGATCCAAACACCTCTGGAGCTTGAAGCAGCGCCGCACTCTGTATGTCAAGGAATTGTGTGAAGTCCTCGATTTCCAACGGACGGATCATTAGGTCTGAACTCATGTCATTTTCCTATGCAGAATCGCGAAAAGACAGTTTCCAATACATCTGGATTCCAAGTTTCCCCAGAAATCTCACCAAGAAGGCGTATACATGTTCGTAGATCTACAGCAAGAAGGTCGCTAGAAAGCTGAGAATCCATTCCCGCAAGACACGATCTTAAGCTATTTGCTATGTTTTGCAACAACATAGCTTGACGGGCATTGAGCAATACATCACCAGGAGCAACACCGTGCTCTCTAACCAAATCAACCAAAGCCCTTTTGACATCATCTATACCAGCCCCTGTGTTGGCAGAACATTCTAGCGAATCACCAGGCTCGACGTCATGCACGAGGTCGATTTTGTTGTCTACGTAGATGTGTTTTGACTCTGGGTATACAGCAAGAAGTTGGTTGAATAAGCTCTTGGAGTGATCTCGACCAAGACTTGCGTCGTTAACAACAAGAATAAGGTTGCTTTCCTGCATTACCGAGGCTGTGAGGGATATCCCCTCTAGTTCGATTAGATCATTAGAGTCTCGCAGACCGGCCGTATCAACAAGATGGATGCTGTACCCGTCTATGATGATGGTTTCGTGAAGATAATCTCGAGTGGTGCCCGCTACGGCGCTTACAATTGCCCTTGAACGGTCGAGAAGGGCATTGAATAGCGAGCTCTTACCAGCGTTGGGAAACCCCACCACGGCAACGTGGTACCCAGATCGTAGTACCTGATCTTGTTTTACGTGAGCTGCAAGCCTATCTACATCATCACAGAGGGATTGAACTAGGGATCGCAGCCCTGTTCTATCAACAAACTCCACATCCTCTTCTGAGAAGTCTAACTCAAGCTCTAACAATCCAATTATTTGGAGTAGTTGCTCCCGTACGGCGGACATTTTCGTTGTGAACCCACCAGAGAGTTGTCGCGCAGCTGTTTGCGCCCCAACCCTTGTTTCAGCATGGATGATGTCGGCCACGGCCTCTACCTGAGTTAGGTCGAGTTTGTGGTTCAAGAAGGCCCGTTTCGTGAATTCGCCTGGGGTGGCATATCGAGCCCCTTGTTCGACAAGTGCGTCGATAATCTGTTCTGTGACGAATACCCCACCATGACAACCGATTTCGGCTACATCCTCTCCGGTGTACGAGCTGGGCGCGCGATACACAGAGACCGTTACAGAGTCAATACGCACACCGCGACACGTAAACCATCCATACAAAATCTTGTGTGAGTGTGCAGCACACACTTTTTGTGAGCCTTCAAAGACATGGTCGCAAATCTCAAAAGCACGCCCTCCGCTAAGGCGGATAACAGCAAGTCCAGCAACACCGGGCGGTGTAGCTAGTGCACATATGGTATCGGCGCTCGTACTCATCAATCGTACAAATTAGAAAACCATCCCACAAATTCAGGTAATGTTGTAAAGAAAAACATCGCAGTGTGTTTGTTTGTAAATATATTTACGTTTATGCACATACATCTATCAACTGTTGACTCAACGAATAATGTTGTCAAGGCAATGCTTCGCGACTATTCGAGTGTGATAGTTACCGCAGACGAACAAACGGCGGGTAGGGGGCGTAATGGTAAAGAGTGGGTAGGGGACGCGAACGCAAACGTCTATGCATCGTTCGGCACCAGACACACCCAACAACCCAGTCAGGATTACCTAGTGGCAGCAATGGCCTATCCTTCGCTGGCGGTTTATGCACTGCTACGGACGTTGGATGATTCAATACAGATTCGTCTGAAGTACCCCAACGATATACAAGTCAATACACAGGATGGATGGGCAAAAATTGCCGGGCTGCTGATTGAGCACGAATTCGTCGGCTCTCGCTGCACAGCTACAACCATTGGTGTGGGTATAAATGTTCAGCAGCTAGCATTTCCTGCCACTATAACACAGCTCTGTACGTCTTTATTGGCTCAGGGAATAGATGTATCGGTTGCAGAGGTGCGCAATAGTCTTTTAGCATGGGTTAACCACTTCTCACAGCAGCCCCCCTCTGATGTGCTTCAGGAATGGTGGAATGCGTTACATATCGAAGACAAGGAGATAGAGGTACGGGGCTCCTCAGATACCTGGAAACTTGAACGACTAATGGACGACGGACGTTTGCTGGTTAGAAGTATTACTACACTTGAAGAACGGATCATCGACAATGGCGACACTATACGATACAATGATTGAAATCAACAGTGTCAGCTATGGCATAGCAGCCATTGATGTAGGAAACAGCAGGGTAAAGATTCACCACGACGATGTCTTTCTGTCTTTTCCCTACGACAAAGAGTGGAAAAAGAACGTACAGCATCACTTTCGTGATCACGTTCAAAAGCGGTATATCATTGGCCTATCCAGTGTAAACCATAAACAAACCACCGCAATCGTAAAGGTGCTTCAGCGTATCACCGGGCATCAGGTTGTTAATGCTCACACGTTGCTCATGCGCAATGAGTCTCTGTTATCCCTCAGTAAAATCGAGAACGCTGGCATAGATAGAATGCTTGGAGCCATCGGGGCGATAGCAAAATTCACTCCGCCAGTTGTGACAATAGACTGCGGTACAGCAGTTACGGTGAATGCGGTGTCTACGGATCGCCAGTTTTTAGGTGGTGTAATTTTCGCTGGACTCAACACACAACTGTTTGGTCTTAGTAAGCAAACAGTAGCGATTCAAGAAATGCGTTATACGCCCGCCACAGAGGTAGTTGGAGTTAACACCACACAGTGTTTAATGTCCGGCGTTACCAACTCGGTAGTAGGTGGTATATGCCAAACCATTAACTCATACACCCAGGTGTTTGGAAAAGCTAAACCAACGGTTGTGCTGACAGGGGGCGAAGCACCCATGCTCATTGATCGTCTTACAACAGCCGATCTTAACATACACCACGAGCCCCATCTTGTAACAGACGGCATCTTGTCACTTGTAGCAAACGCAACGCACGTAGATATACACGACAGTGTGATCAAGAAAATCACGTAAAACGCATTCGAAATCTAGAATGCGTGACCGAGTCCGATACTTAGCTGCCAGTTACCGCTGTTGAACACGCCTTTGCGATCTGTGATCCATCGACCATCTACCCGTGTTGGATCGTAGACACTAGTAGCCATATCCACACGAAACGGTCCTACGGGTGTCTCAAAACGATACCCAGCGCCTACAGCAACAACGCTGTTGTAGACAAAATCTTCAAGTTTGGCAGTTCCGTACAACTCAGATGTGAATCGGTTGAAAGAATTCCCGATGTCTGTAAAAAACGTAACGCCACTTCGTTCAATCAGAGAAGCCCATAGATCGTCGAGTCCATCTGGACGTTTGAAGGTATAGCGCAATTCAAATCCCAACTCGATAAGAGAGGCGCTACCGACAACATTAGCCAGGACGTAATCATCGTTTGCCGAAACATTGTCGATCCTACCAGATGCAGGATCGTGCAGTCTGCGCGAGGCAAAAGACCGAATGCTGGCAGGACCGCCAGCAAAAAACTGCCGCTCTAGAGGAACATACGTATTGTTCTTTGTCGAGTCGCCACGCACGAAGTCTAGCAGCGCGATATGCCCTACCTTAACCTTTGTAGCCCCAACAAGCCTATTTCCTACACCAAACGCACTGGACACAAACCCTTGTCCGCGGATGTATTTACCGGCCCCCCAGCCCCATTCAATAGAAATGGACGAGAGGGTTCCACGTGTGGGGTTAACTGGGCTGTTGCGATGATCACCACGAAGAGTAAAACCCGCGTTGATACCTGTAAAGAAATCACTCGACTTTTTGAGATAGTCACTCAGGACCAAAAACTGATTAAACGTGGAGCGTACGTATACCGTATCCTCTGCCGTATTCGCTTCGGCAAGTGCGCGGTTGATAGCAAAGTCAAAGTTCAAAGGAATTTGACGCTCAAGTCCAACACTTAGATCTATACCGTTGAAAAACGTATGTGTATACAGAGAGATTGGTGCTCTGGCAGTTAAACCAAAAGACTCCAGACGAAACGGCGTAATCAGTTGTCGTGCAGAGTAAAACGTGGATGTCTGAAGGGCTATACGTTGATCGAACAGACGTCCAATGTTTGGCCACACAAGCACCAATGATGCAAGAGCCTCGCTCTCGAGTTGCTGACCTTGTGTAAGTCTGGCTACGTCTTGTAATACATACTGTGTAGTAATCGAGGCAACCTGAGCACCACCAAAAGCATTGCGATGTTGAAGTGTTGCACCAAGACCAAGGTTCAAGAAGTTGTCCACGGCAGTCTGGTAGAACAACAGGTTCATTCCTACATCATGAGGCTTTGCGTTTCTTGTATACACACGAAGGTGCAACACCGAATCCTGTTCCCTGTTCTTTTGAACAAGCGTATCGATAAGTACAACCTCGAATGTGCCAAGCCCCATAAGGTTGGAGCGAGATTCTTCGATCTTCTCCTCGCTATACCAATCTCCCGCTGATATTTCAAGCTGACGTGAGCGGGTAGCCTCCGACACAGAACGGTACGTGTTAACATTCTCTTCGAATGAAACAGACCCTATACGCTTTCTCTTGCCCACGTAAATACGTGCAAGCACAGTATCATGAAGACCATCCTTGCTTAGCTGCACAGTAGGAGAAGTATAGGATGCCTGATAATAACCGTTGTTGCGCAGCTCCCGAAGAACCATCGAAAGGTCTCGCTCCAAGGTGGCCTCAGTAAAGGGGCTTCCACTGCGTGTTTGAATCTGCGACATAATAGATTGTTGAAACTCCTCATCACCAACCACCAAACCTCGAATCACAAACGTGTCTATGGCGGCACGTTTACCCTCATTCACAACAAAACGTAGGGTTTTCTTCTTTGCAACTCCATCATACCCAAACCCATAGAGAACCTCTGCGTTGTGATATCCCTGTTGGTTCAGATACAGCAAGATTGCAGCGCTATCTTCCTTGGCAAGACTTGATTCATAGAATCGTCGGTCGTTTTCATATGATCTGCGCAGATCGGCAAATCGCCGATAAATGATGGCTGGCTTTTTGTTGTTACGTCTCATTGTTGATTCATAGAACTCAACAAGCTTTCGTCCGAGCGTATTATCGCTAGCACGTGACGAAATAACACCAAGTAGTTCAACCTCGGGTATCTCGCTACAACCCGTGATATCAACTTCCTGCAGCTCCTCTAACTGGAGCGCGCGCGAGCGTTCACCTGCTAGCGTTACGCTGTCGCGATATTCATCAGCAGTCTGCTGAGCCAATACAGCGACACCTCCTGAAACGAAACATCCAAGAGATAAGATACAGACAAACAAAGGGTGCAGGATCTTCACGACGTGCAAAATACCGTACTTCGAGTGTATAGAACGAAAAGCGCCCAGAAGGAATATCCAACTGGGCGCTTTGGTTGCGAGTTTACAGATGTCTAGTTATCGTACATGTCGTCGTCTTCACTGAAGAAGAGATCATCAGAACCTTCTTCATATTCGGGCCAAAGATCTTCAATACCCTCAAAGGTAATGTCTTCCGAATCATCGAGCTCGGTAAGGTTGTCTATCACCTGTAATGGTGCGCCCGTACGATTGCAATAATCGATCAGCTCCTCTTTTGTTGCTGGCCACGGCGCATCTTCGAGATATGAAGCTAGTTCGGGTGTCCAAAACATGAAAGAATCCTTACAAAAAAAGTACTGAAGTGTCGTGCGGCGCGAATATACACGTCGAATGATATTGACGCAAAACAACCACGAAAACCATTATTGGTTACGCATCAATATCGCTTCTGCCAACGTTGCGTCGAACGTGGTAGTAAACTTGATATTGTGGTCTTCGCCTGGCACACAATGCACCCGAACGCCCATCTGCTCGCATAGGCTTGCGCAGTCTGTAGCAACAACCCCATTGGCCCTGGCTGTGCTGTATGCATGCCGTACTATGTCTGTGGTGAATGCCTGTGGTGTTTGGGCCCGCCGCAGGGAGGTTCTGTCTACGGTGTTCACGACCACGTCGTCGAGAACATCTTTGATTGTATCAGATACGGGCAAGACGGGTATGGCCGCACCATAACGTTCTGCTGACTCAAGCACAGAGCCCCAAAGAGCAGCAGATGCAAACGGGCGTACGGCGTCGTGAATTGCAACAATACGTGTGGCATGTATAGATGCATGCTGCAGGGCGTTGTACACCGACTCCTGGCGCTCTGCACCACCCTGCACGAAGTGTATACGTGGGTCTGCCAGACCACCATCATGGATCATAGCAGATAGTACGTCGTGTTGCGACTGCTGGGCCGCAATCACGATTGTTTCTACCCCTTGTAGCGAAAGAGCAGTGCGCACGCTATGCAGAATTACAGGCAAGCCCCCGACCTCGAGATATTGCTTCAGCATGGTCGATCCGAATCGCGTACCCGATCCGCCGGATGGAATAATGATTCCGATGTGGCTGTGCGACAACATGTTCAAAGATAGTCAGCAAAGAAAAAGGGTGCTGCGCCCGAGGCACAACACCCTTGATAAAGATCATGTACGGGGCTTACTTGATCACCGTAAATGGCAGAGACATTACATCATTGCCAATGCGAATGATAAAGGAGTACGAACCACTGGCCACAGTTTCGCCAATGTTCAACATGAATGTAGAACCGGCCTCGACGGCGTCGTGCTTAACGTTGGTAACTACCTGACCACTCGTTGATACAATCGAGATGTTCATCTCCGGAAGTGCCTTACCGAAGTTCAACGAGACAACATTACGCACAGGGTTTGGAGAAACGCTGATTCCAGCTTCTGTTGCATCAACAACATCACCCGGAACTTCTCCAGAACCTGTTAGGTCGATCGTAGCGTTACCACCGCTGGAAGAGCGTAGGCTAAGCTGAGCCGACTTCTTACCGGCAGTACCAGGAGCAAACTTGACGCAGATCTCAGCCGATGCACCAGCAGCGATCGTAACAGGCATAGCTGTTGTGACCGTAAACTCAGATGCGTTGAGACCGATAACCGTTGCCTGATCGATTGTTACCTCTTGAGCTGATGTGTTTGTTACCGTTACACACTTGTCTGTAGACTTACCAGTCTCGAGCAGACCAAAATCCTGCGAAGCAGGGTGGTTGTAACGCAGCACGTATGTAGCAGAGAGTGCAACCGATGCCTGTGGCGTCAGAGGAGCGTTGGACAAGATCGTGAGCGATCCGAACAATGGCCCCTTAGCTGTAGGAGCAGCCTTGATGGTGATCGTCTGCGCAGCACCAGGTGCTACCTCGAAAGGTGTAGCAGGGGCGTTGCTGACAGAGAAGTCGCTTGGAGCAATGTTCAGAGCTGTGATGCTCAAAGGAGCGTTGCCCACGTTCTTGATCAGACCGTTGAGTGTGATCGTCTTGTCGTATCCAACAGGGATTTCGCCAAACTCAGCACTTACCTGTCCGAGCTCGATAGCAGGACGTGGAACAACAGGATCGTTGACTTCAACCTTGGCATAGTTCGTAACCACACCACCGCAGCTGTTCGTAATGCGTGCTGTGTAGAAACCAGCATCAGACTTAACCACAGAATTCTTGGTGTAGGTAGTTGTAGTAGCACCAGGGATGGCAACATCGTTCTTGTGCCACTGCACAGCGCGGATGTCAGTAGCTTCAAGTGTGAGGTCGAGTCGATCGCCAACAGTGAGCTTAGCACCTTCAGGCTGCTTGGAGATAGATGGCTTGTCAAGAACAGTAACATTGATGGTGTCGGAGGTAGTCTTGAGTCCGCACGTACCCGTGGCAACAACAACATACTTACCAGCAGAAGTTGGAGAGATCTTGGCAACGACAAGTTCGTTTGAATTCGAGTTAGCTACGAGCTTTCCATCCTTGTACCACTCATAGCTCAGACCAGTACCAGTATATTCAGCAAGTACGCTGAGGGGTGCTCCTAAACATGCATCGATAGTCTTGCGCGGCTGCGTCTTCACTTTTGGTGGACGGAAGCCACTGACACGAATTGTGCGCGTTTGTGCCGTGATAACGCAGTTGTTAGGGTTTGGAATATTCGAAGCAATCTGGCAGTAGTACTGGCCATTCATCGAATAATCGTAGTTGTTGAACGTAAGCGTCGAGTTAAATCCACCAGGAACAGCCTTGCCATCCTTGAACCACTGATACACAAGGTTAAGGCCTGTTGCCGTAACACCGATTGTTCCGTTAGTGCCAGGGCAGATGTCAAGATTGTTCGGTTCAACAGTGACACGTGGCTTCGTGGCAACAACCAATGAACATGTTACGCTTTGTGCTGGTGGTGTACATGTACCAGAAACGACGCAATAGTATGAGCCAGTTGATGTCGTACCAGCGTTGTTGACGACATAGTTAGAATCTGTTGCACCAGTAATGGCAGCGCCATTCTTGAACCACTGGAAGCGACGTCCAGCACCAACAGAGCGAATACGAAGCGTATCATTTGCACTTTCACACACCGTACGCGATGTTGGCAGATCGGTTCTGATAGATGGCGACTCAATAACCGTTAGACGACCTGAAGCAGAAGTAATCGTTGCAGTTGAAGGATTGCAATCATCCCTGAGAACAACATTGTAGACACCGGCCGCTGAAAGTGTAACGGGGCTGATAGTGTAGACATTCGAACGTGTTGTTGCGATGAGAGCTCCGTCCTTGTACCACTCGTAGGTACCGGTCATCATGTCGGAAGCAACACTCATACTTGCACTGGTACCAGTACACACTGTCTGGCTAACAGGTTGCTGCGTCATCGTCGGAGGGAAGCAGCCCTTTGTGACCGTAAAGTTGCCGGTATACCCTGGATTGGAGAGTGTGCAGTACCAGCTTGATGGATCGAAATACTCATCAACGCGAATTCGGAACGCTGATCCGGGTGTTACAGAAGCTGGAATCGTCCAGTTAAACGATGTTGCATATCCGTCAACACGAGATGCAACAGAATTCCACGTTGTTCCGCTGTTGCTCGAATAGTAGATGTCATACTTGCCGCCGTAGTTGCCCGCGGTGTATGGAGAGCCATACCATCGAATCGTCAACGTTGTGTTACGTACCCAAGTGCTACCAGTAGCTGGGCTTGTAACAATGATATTCCCATAACCATATGAACATGGTTGTGCGAATGTTTGAGTAACAGCGGTCATCATGATGATGGCCGTCAATGCAAGCACCCAGGCAAGACGTGTCTGGTCGGAAAAGCGTCGCAGTAATGATGTCATGCGATTAGCTCCTTTGCAAGTAATTGTAAAAAAAGCAGTTCGTTTTTAACGTTCTAAAAGGCGCGTACTCTGATCACACACGTGTAAGATAAGTTCTTCCAGACAAAAAAGTTACGACAAAAAACCGGGGTCTTGTATTATCTGTTGGTACGATCAGAAGGTTGGAATCTGCCGCAGGGTGGTGAGTGGACAAACACTCGCCGAGAATGTCGTAGACCTTCACGTCAACAATCGGCGTATCTGTCTTATTTATCATAAGGATACTGGATTCATACCGGACAACGTCAACAAGATCCTCTTCACGAGAGGGGGCTGGCACAGAAACCTCATCGCCCACCACCATCGTTGCCACGTCGCTAATAAACCGTGGTCGTTTCGACGAAGTGCCGATCACTCTCCAGTAGTATCGAGTGCCCGAACTCAGGAATGAGAACCCAGTGCTATCGGTAAAACAGTAAAACTTAAAATCGATCTCGCCGAGTCGGGGGTCCCGAGATACTTGGACCTCATAACTCTCAAACTCTCCGTTTGTAGCGAACCGAAACATGTCCGATTCTGCTATTCCCCTCGCCCCATGCACTGGATACGTCGGCGTGATGATTGTGGATCCGTCAAGTTTGGTTGATACATATGCAGTATCTGACCATGGACCAATCTCATACCCCCGGCGGGCCTGAACGCGCCAGGCATAGAGCGATGACGCGCGCGGAAACACCACAGCAAGCTCGGGCTTTGCAATAACGGTGTCGATGTATGGATTATCAAACACAACGTCGGCTGCTACTTGTACCTGGTACTCAAGTGCGTCTGGAACGATCTCCCATGAGCAAGCTGATGGTTGGGTGAACTCTACACCATTCCTCGAGAGACCGCCGCTGATAGCGGGCCTGCTAAGGCTTACACCAGTTGCAACCGAGAATATGCGCTCGGCGGGATCAGACGCACCGAAGGTACCAATGGCGGATACCAACCACCGATAAGATGTTCCGGGTTCGAGAGAGGGTGTTGGCAGGGACGTCCCTACATGGATGGAATCAAGAACAACCACGTTATCAGATGATCGCATGAGTTGTACTCGGTATTCCTGAGCATCGCTCGGCAACCAACGTAACACAGGTGTTGGTGTGCTAGCAAGGTAGATGTTTGGTTCGGGAAAGCTTTGAAGGGGCTTGCTGGGTGTCGTGGCGATTGTGCGTGTTGTAGAAGGCGGACTAAACACAGTGTCGATCAACGCCCGCACGCTCCATCTGCACAGGGTATTGCTAGGCAGGGAGGACACGGGATACATGAGTGTATCCGTGGTAAGTGTATCAAGAAGGGGTTTGTCTGTTGTATCGGTAACAACGAGTCGGTAGTGAGAAGCCCCATTCACACGTGACCAGCGGAACGCTGATTGCGTAGTTACGACATTCAGGCTCTTCGTGGTGTCTGGTGCCAACACGATGGGGACGTCGATTTGAGTTGTAAATCTCCAAGAGTCTGTCCACAAACTGCGTTTTCCGCGTATGGAAAATGTCCGCAAACGCCACCAGTATGTTGTATTCTGAGACAAGATGGGAAGCACAAATGATGTGTCCTTTGTTGTGCCTGAAATCACGCCGGTCGCAAACGTGCTATCAGGTGACATTTGCACGTCGTATGAATCAACATACAATGTTCGATACCATCGTAGCTGGACATTGCGGGCTATGGCTGTGGTTCGATTGCGTGGGAAGATCTTCTCTGGAGATACACGCGTTGCATAGGTAACAGCGAATTCGCCCTGTTTGATAAATGGCATTGTCCACGAAGAGTCTGCGGCAGAGAACGACGCAGCAACAGGCTCGAATTTACCAACACCTTCCGCTGGTCGATACATCACCGTCACAGATGCTGGATCATCTACTCGCGATCTGCGATCTAATGTCAGAATTGTTGCACCAGCTAATGCTGTTGAGTCACTGGTACGCAAAGTCCATCGTGCTGGAGCATAGAACGGACGCCCCTTAATGGTATCACTGATATTTCGAGGCGCATAGTGATGTCGCTCTACGGTAACAATTGTTGGCTTGTTTACGCGCGTCGCCGACAGAGCGATGCCCGTTGTACTGTCAGATGTTGCAAAGGACGTCTTTCCTGTAGCAGAGATCGTGCGCTGTAGGCCGGTCATACCGAACGTTGACTTCACAATGCGGTACGGACGGAATTTCGGACTTGGGATGTTGTAGACCGTTGCTACGACATTGCCACTACGATCAATCTCCTCAGCAGCGATGTCATTCGTTGTCCCGGTAATCGTTGCGGCCGAGCCGTACCCGATCATGATGTTCTGATTTGGCAACTCTCTGGCACTTCCCATTGACACAGCATACACAGGCTTGTTTGGGACGTACTCAAAGATCTTGCGAATGGTCTTTGCTGGCTCATTGATCTCATATTCGACAACTCGCGAGGCTCGTGGTGCTGGTTTTAGATTGCCGTTGTCAAACATCAACAATGTTCCACGTGACGTTCTCGTGGCGTAATGCTGGTGGGAAAATCCAACAAAGCCATTGGTTGAGTCATTCAGGAAGCGAAACTCGTTGTTCTTCGACTTTGACCCCCCAAGACGCCAGAGAACCTTTCCAGTTGCGTAACTGATCTTGATTACTTCATCCGTATGACGAAACGAAACGATGAGGTTACCATCGGTATCGCGTATCACAGAGTTAGCATGGAGTACGTCAACGACCGACTGTGAATAGTCGATGTCTTCTGTGGCGTCGAGATAGGAGATGTGATCGAACGACTTCCACTCAAACAACACTCGCCCCGTGGCAGAAACTTCTTGAATAAGTGTTCCTACAACATTGGCATCGGCCTTTCCGCCTTGAACAACGGAGGAAAGATCTACCGGCATGAGGTATGTTCCAAGAACCATAAATGTGGTGTCTGTGGTAGCATATCCTTCATGAAAATCAGGAATGTATGGCCCTATCGGGCGAATGCTATCGGCTATCTCCAGGCCCGCATTCATGAGGACCATCCCACGTTGATCAAAGGTACCTGTGCTCAATGAGACACTAAAAAAGGTAAGGTCTTTGTTGTTGTGTGAGTTCAGATTTGTGTGCAACCCTACGTTAACGGGAAACACAAACAGGCCACTGTTGTCGATAATGCCGAGCGTGTCACTTCCCGTTGGAGCGATTAGAATGTATCCTGGATAGGCATTTCCATGCTGAACCACTCTGTACGAGGCTGAACCAACCTGCGCTCGCCCAGTGCCAACCATCGCGAAGAAGATGAGCAAGGTCACAAGAGCAGTCATTACCGATATTTGTTTGATGCTTACTCGCACGGGAATCCACAAAGCCTCGGTATTGTTCACTGCAGGTTCGTTGGTGTTAATCTGTTTCTGCACTTCTGTACGTGCACAAGATACGACGCCCAAGCTCAACGTTCAGAGATTGGGCGACCGATCATTCTTCGGGTTGCAGTCATTGCTGCGTTGTGATAGCTCCTTCTTGGCTCTTACATCTGAACGTGTGTACGCTACATCGGATGAAGGTGTTACCTGGTCTGAACCATCGGTACCGCTCACAAACAAATCGGTTGTCGACATTCTTCCTCATGGTGATGCCGTCTATGTGCTCACCGCCAATGGCACACTAAGCCAGTCAACGAATCATGGGTTGTCGTGGAATCAGATCAAACGATATGGCTCGGGAAGTGTTAACCGTATCCGCAACATCAATGGCTTAATTGAGGCTTGGGACCACAACAACGCTGCGTTGTCGACCACCCACGATAATAATGTGTATTCGGTTCGCGATTCTACGCTGTTCGTATCAACACCATACGGTGTCACCTACTCGCTTACTTCATCATCACTGATGCAGTCATCCTGTATCACAGTAAATGATTCACTTGTTGTGATCGGACGAAAGCGTCTGCCAATCATCCAGCTCAAGTTGAACACCGATGCTCTGGAAGAGTTGAGCATGCAGCAGATGTCCCCTGAATATGTGAGTGCTGTTCAACTCCATAAAGGATCGCTGTATGCAGGAACTGTGTCTCAAGAGGGTGCGCTCTACCGGCACAACATGTCTGGTGGTGTATGGGAGCCAGTAAGTATCAATCGGAATCTTGAGTCCATCGATGTGCGACGTATCGTCTCCTCAGATCACGGTCTTTATATCGGGCTTCGCGAGCATGGTGTGGCATTTCTTCCGTCGGGTCAGCAGGTAGCGTATCCACTGCATGATGGACTAGGTGGTGTAATTCCACAATCAGCAGATGCTTTTCAGGACGGCGTTATTCTATCAACGCTTACGCGAGGGTTGGTTCATGTTAAGCGCTGCGGTTCAGAGGTTGATCTCTTTACATCAACCCTACCATATAGTGGTGAATATGCCTTGGCTGTTGTCGACACAACTGTTGTTGTTGGTCTGCAGGAAGGCGTGCTGCTGCGTAGTAGTAATGCCGGACGTACATGGGATACACTTTCGCTTAAACTACCCTATGCGTCTATCAACCGGTTGCGCAGCAGTGAGGGTGTCATTTGGGCCTGTACTTCGGAAGGGGCATGGAACTCGAAGGATCGTGGCATAACGTGGCAACGCACATTTATGGAGTTACCATCTCGGTCTATTCAAGACGTTTATCGACTGGGAGGGGGCTGGCTTGTCCGCGCTCAAGATGAGTCCTATATCTGTCCGGATAGTGGATCATACTCGGTGTTTCGCCCAGAGGGCACCTATGTCCATCGTCCTAATATCCTTGATGTAGGTGTTAGTCGTGGAATCATATTCGCAGCCGGCTATCCAGGTATTTTTGTCAGTAAAGACTCAGGAGTAACCTGGCGCGTGTTTACTATGCCTGACGATCAAACATTGCGATTCATACGGGTTTTCGATTCTCGTGTGTTCTTTACAGGTGTGCGAGGTCAGATCTTTTATGTAGATGTTTCAGATCTTTTGTAACAAACGCTCCTCTGTAACATAATCACCGGTTTTTCGTTCTTATCCCCAAGAATGAAGAACATCCTCTTGGCATTTCTCTTTGCCACAGCGTATTCGCTGTATGCACAATCTGGTTTTCAGCAACTAACCGTAGCGAGCACGAGCTCGGCTGCGCCCGGGTACTACTTGATTGCCCCTAATGCGCGGGATTCAATTGCGCTCATGGATCATACGGGCACATCCGTCTTTGCAGTAAATACCGGTACAGTCACCAATCTTCAACCATACAACAACACGTATCTCACGCATTACAGCTCGATATGGCAGGCGAATAGTGGTTGCTTTGTACGAAGAGACAACAACCTAAACATCGTCGATTCGCTGTTTATGAAGGGTGGATATGTTGTAGACTTTCACGAGGGTAAGGTCTGGTCCGACACCTCCTGTATCATCCTTGAAACAGAGCGTCGTACAGTAGATATCTCGCAGATAGACCCCGGCGTGGTGTTTGTAGTCGTTACTCCTGAATACGGACTCGGCGGCTCTTACACACAGACTGTTATCTTCCGCTAAGGGGCTTATCGCACCTTGAAGGTCGCCATCGTGATGATGGCAAGCATTACTGCAACGATATAGAATCGAGTAACAATCTTGGCCTCGTGCCACCCACTCTTCTCAAAATGGTGGTGCAGTGGTGCAATCTTGAAGATGCGGCGTCCTTCTCCGAACCTCTTCTTGGTGTACTTGAAGTACGATACCTGAATGATCACCGAGAGCGTTTCAGCAAAGAACACCCCACCAACGATGGGCAGGAGGAACTCTTTCTTGATCAAAACGCAGAGAACACCAATTGCACCGCCGAGTGCGAGCGATCCGGTATCACCCATGAAGACCTGCGCCGGATATGAGTTGTACCAAAGAAAGCCAAGTGCAGCGCCAACCATAGCAGCGCAAAAGATCGTAAGCTCTTCTGTGCCGCGCAGGTGGATGATGTTTAGGTAGTCTGCAAACACGGCGCTGCCCGAGACATAGGCAATAACAGCAAGCGTTAGCGCGCTAATGCCTACGGTGCCAATGCACAATCCGTCAAGCCCGTCCGTTAGGTTCACTGCATTTGACGTTGCCGTGATGATGAACACAACAAGGGGAATGTATAACCAACCAAAATCAAAGTGCGCCATCTTTTCAAATGGAATCGTTGTAATTGCGCGCTCCCATGGCTGCAATCCAAATGCCTCTGGCATGAAGTACAACGAGCCCCCTACAACCAATCCAACGCTTACCTGTCCTGTGATCTTGTAAATACCAATAAGACCCTTAGGATACTTCTTCACAACCTTCAGATAGTCATCTAAAAACCCAACAGCACCAAGAGCGGCTGTAGCAAATACTGCCATTACAACGTACATATTCAACACATTGGCCCATAACAGTGTTGGTATGAGCACAGCACCCAAGACAATAAGTCCACCCATTGTTGGCGTGCCCGCTTTGTTCAAATGCAGTCCAACACTCTGCAACTCAACCTTGGCCTGTTCACCCACCTGCATACGCTTTAGCATGGCGATAATTCGAGGTCCGATGAGAAATGTAATCAGTAGCGCAAAGATGGCAGCAGCAGCTGCGCGAAACGTGATGTAGGAAAACAGGTTGATCCCCGGAACATCGGTGATGGACCTTATCCAAAGTGCTAATTGATAAAACATGCAGCCCCTTTCCCCAAGAATTCTTCGCTTAAGCGCCCTGCAACAAATCTAAGACTCTCTCCATGGCCATACCGCGAGAACCTTTCACAAGTACTACAGAGTTGTCTCGAGCTACCTCCAGGAGGTGTTCAACACAACCTCGATGGGTAGGTGTAACGATAAGGTGCGGCGCATCGAGTCTCTCGGCCGCCCGACGAAACTCGTCGCCTATAACGATTACAACGTCGGCATATTCCTGTGATGCCGAGATGATATGCATATGTTCTTCTTCTGCCGAAACCCCAAGCTCGCGCATATCTCCCAAGATGGCGATGCGCTTGCTTGCCGGATAGCGCTGCAGTGTTCGCAGTGCCATGAGAACCGATTCAGGATTCGCATTGTAGGTGTCGTTGAGTACTGTCAGATTATTGATGCGCTCAACTCGCATTCGGCCATAACCGGCAGAACTAGGGTTTACGTATGTATTCAGACCGCGTTGAACAAACTCGGGGTGCATTTGCATAGACCACCCAATGGCTACCGCACATGCCGCGTTGTATGCCGAGGCAAGGCCGTGCGTCTGTAGTTGTGCGCGAAACGCAAATGTTCCGTGTACGATATGAACAGAAGGCCGCACATCTATATCAAACCCAACAGTGAGATGTATATCTGCCGTGTTTTCAACACCGAACGTGATGGCACGCGTAAAGCTGGTGGCATACTTCGATAAGCGAGGGTCGTCGTTGTTCACGAAGGCAAGCCCGCCATGATCACGCAGATAATCGAAAAGTGCTGTTTCTTCGCGCTCAACCCCATCTAGATCGATGAGTTTTTCGAGATGTTCCTTGCCGATGTTTGTGATGAGTCCGTGCGTAGGCTGCACCATTGCACTGAGTATCTCGATCTCTCCTGGCTCGTTGGTGCCGATCTCAATCACAGCAGCATCAACATCATCCGTGAGCTGCAGCAGCGTAAGCGGCGTTCCCACCTGATTGTTGTAGTTAGCCTGTGTCTTGAGTACGCGCATGTCCTGCGAAAGGACGTGTGCCGTGAGATCTTTGGTTGATGTCTTTCCTGCTGCACCAGCAATAGCGATGACAGGAATGGTAAACCGACGTCTGTGGTACCAGCCGAATGACCCGAGAGCATTGAGTGTTGATGCAACAACGAGTGTTACATCATTCGACGCAAGCCCCGAAGACTCCTCTACGACGATAAGGGAGGCCCCTTTCTGAAGTGCTTCTTGCACGTTGTTGTGTCCGTCGAAGCGTTCTCCGCGCAGCGCAACAAAGGCATTTCCAGGCACGAGCGTGCGGGTGTCCGTGCTAATGCTGGTTACCTTTAGCGTTGATGGAAGGTGGCTTGCAGCGTTGCCAAAGATGGCAAGCAGGTCTTGGTGTGTGAACGTAGCAACGTTCGTCATGAGGTTCTCATTATTGCGATGTGCAAATCTACCGAACAGACTTCAACGTCGTTCAGCAATGCGTAAACGTGCACTGCGAGAACGTGGGTTGCGCGCCAGCTCCTCGGGTGCTGCTTCAACAGCCTTCTTTGTTAGTATCCGAAGTTGCTCTGGATGATCACGAAAGACATTCTTCACGATGCGGTCTTCGCCGCTGTGGTAACTCATCACCACAATGCGAGCCCCTTGCGCAAGGAGTGGGATGATGGACTCAAGCGTATGCTGGAGTCTGCCGAGCTCGTCGTTGACGGCGATGCGTAATGCCTGAAACAACCGCGCCATGGTCTTGGGCTGATGTTGCGGCGGTATGTGCTGCACAACAACATCGCGCAGGTCTACAGTTGTCGTAAAAGGGGCTATGGATCTGCGCTGCACGATTGCTTTGGCAATACGCCGCGACTGTGGTTCGTCGCCATAGTCGCGGAAGATGTTTACAAGCTGCTCTTCCGTAAATGTGTTCACGATGTCCGCTGCCGTGAGCCCATCGGGCGTAAACCGCATATCGAGCGGGGCGGCCATGCGGAAACTGAACCCGCGATGATGGTGATCAAACTGATACGAAGAGACGCCAAGGTCGAGAATGACGCCCTGCACGTGCTCGCCTTTCAACACCTCGGCCATGGTTGCAAAGTTGGCGTGCATTAGTCGCAGACGCGAGGACTCTCCCTTGCTGAGTTCCTCTGCAAATCGCGACGAGCAATGATTGATGGCCTGCTCGTCTGCATCAAAGCTCACGATCACGGCACCCTCTGGCGCTCTCTCGAGCATAGCTGCGGTATGCCCGCCCCCTCCAAGCGTACCATCAACATAGATCTCGTCGGATGTAAGATTAAGTCCGTCAAGACATTCCTGCAGCATGACGGGTATGTGGTATACTTCGGCTTCAACTCTTGCCATACCGTGAAATTGCCGAATTTTTGGTCCATGACTATGCTCGCACTACTTCTTGCACTGTTCCTGGCGGACAATCAACCGCCCACAATCCAGCGCGTAGACCCGCCACATTGGTGGGCGTACCTTGGTGTTGATACGCTTGAGCTGCTTGTTGAAGGAAATCTTCAGGGGGCAAGCATTCGCCTCGAGGGTCACGGTGTTCAAACACTTTGGAACACAACAGCTGCAAATGCACGCTACCGGTATCTAGGATTGGATGTGCGAAATGCACCGGCGCAAGATATGCGCGTGATCTCTGAACGCGATGGTAGTGCCGACACGACGATCTTTACACTGCGAAGCAGAGATATGTCGCAACACAAACACATAGGCCTTGATGCGAGCGACGTTGTGTATCTGATCATGGCAGATCGTTTTGCAAATGGCGATACGGGTAACGACGCGATAGCTGCGATGCGCGAGAATATGTCCGAGAGATCGGCGCCGTACGGACGTCATGGAGGTGATGTGCTCGGCATCCGCAAGCATCTTGATGATCTCGATAGTCTTGGCGTTACAGCAATATGGATGTGTCCACTTCTCGAGAATGATCAGCCACGCTCGAGCTATCATGGGTATGCTATCACAGACCACTATACGATCGACCCTCGATACGGCACAAATAACGACTACATATCACTTGTGCGCGATGCACATGCGCACAACATGCGCGTTGTTATGGACGTGGTGTACAATCACGTGGGTAGCTATCACAGACTGTTCCTCTCGCCCCCTGACAGTTCGTGGTTTAACTGGTGGCCGGAGTATACACAGACAAACGCCCGCGAGACATCGCTCTATGATCCGTATGCGGCACCAAGCGATAAGAAGCGCTTCTCAAGGGGCTGGTTCGATCGTGCAATGCCAGATGTGAACGGAGACGATGTACATGCGTCGCGATATCTTCTGCAGAATTCGATCTGGTGGATCGAAGAAGCAGATGTTGATGCGCTTCGTGTAGACACGTACACATACCCAGATCAACGTTGGATGTCGAATGTGAACACGACACTGCGTCGTGTATTTCCTGGGCTCTTCATCTTTGGCGAGACATGGGTTGATTCGCATGCATCGCAGGCATACTACGTAGAAAAGTTTCCACTGAGTCCGGACACACACTTACCTGGCACAACAGACTTTCAGGTCTATAACGCCCTTCGTGATGTTCTCACGAAACCCTCTGGTTGGGACGACGGTGCAGGTAGACTCTACCGCGTGCTGGCAGCAGACTACCTTTACGCAAAACCCATGAATCAGGTGATCTTCCTTGACAATCACGATCTGCCTCGCATTCGTGGCATTGTCGCGGGCAACGCAGCCAAACTTCGTATGGGGCTTGTGATGCTGTATACGTTGCGTGGCATTCCGTGCATAACCTACGGAACAGAAGCAGCGATGAGCGATACACGAGAGCACGGAACGATCAGGCAGGATATGCCGGGTGGATGGCCTTCCGATACTCGCAGCGTGTGGAATGCCGCTGAACGAACGGCAGAAGAACAGGGGTGCTACTCGCTAATTCGGACACTCGGACGATATCGTAGGAATAGCGAGCCCCTTACGCGCGGACGCCTCATGCAGTTTGCCCCAGAGCAGGGTGTATATGCCTATGCGCGATACACGGATACGACCGTAGTTGTGGTTGTTGTGAACGCAGACAATGAACCACGAACCATCAATATGCGTCGGCTTGACGATGTCCTGAATGGTGCACGCACGTGCTATGATGTCCTCCGAGATAGAACGATTACCATATCGAACAGCGAACGGTTAGATCCTGTTGGTGCGTATATGTGGGAATTCACGCGTGGCAAATAGTATGTAGTTTTGCTGCTACACATCCTCTAAGGACATGTTTATGGTATGGAATACTGCACTGTTGCTGCTGACGACAGCGCTATCGTGTTCCGCTGTAATCAATTTGAGCGCAGGCACACAGAACGACCGTGGAAGAGCCATTTACACGGAGTATTGTTTACGGTGCCATGGCACTAAAGGACAAGGTCCGGTAAGCATCCAGCAGAAAGAGATCTGGAATAAACCCATCGATGAGCTTATACGCATTGTAGCGTTTGGTGCACGTGGCTTGATGTCCATGAGTAACGGAACACGAAGAGGAATGCCTGCCGCGCCATACAGCGACGCCGAGATCGCACAGGTATCGATGTACGTTACGCAGCTGGTGGCAAAAAAAGATGTGTTGATCACAGAACAAGATGTGGTGCGCGTGCGCCAACAGCACACCAAGAGTGTGCGCGGTAAGTTTCGCGCAGCGCGGTAAGCTTCCTACAGAAACACACCCAACGACGAAACACCAAGGGGCCCCACCGTCTTGAAGCCTTCTGCGTATGTAACGCCGATGCGGCTACCGTAGTAGCGTTCGCGTGCTTCGATGGTGAGCAGGAATTCGGGATTCGACAGAAGGGTCTCGGGCTCGTTGCTGGTGTAGTGTTCGGGGACATGAAACTGTGATGAGAACGCGCGAATAGCGTTCATTTTGTCACCAAACGTCTCGGTTACATCAACGAACAGGTCGGGTCCACCAGGAAAGTCATAGAACTGCTGATAACACAGCATCCGTTTCGGTCTATGCGGTGCTTGTTCAACACCGTCGCGCGTGGTGGTGATCTTCACAAGGCCCGACAAGAAGGCGGCTCTGCGAGCAATAGCATGCACTGCTTCGTGGTCGGGATGACGTTCCCACTCAGAAGGTATGAGCACCAGCGTTGGCTTCCATGCCCGAATAGCAACAACCAGTTTGTGCGCGTTCTCGAGCGTGTCTTCAACGCCGCCGTCAGGAATACCAAGTTGTTCGCGTGCATGCACACCAAGAATGGCTGCAGCGCTTGCGGCTTCTGCTTCTCGGATCTCGGGCGTGCCACGCGTGCCTAGCTCCGCGCGCGTGCATTCGACAAAGACCACGCGGCGACCTTCGTTCGTGAGCTTCTTGATGGTGCCTGCACATGAGAGTTCTGCATCATCAGGATGCGCACAGATCACAAGTACGTCGGCCTTCACGACTGCTCTCCAGCACCGTTGAGCTTATCTATGCGGCGCTGATGCCGGCCCCCTTCAAATGGTGTCGACAAAAACGCACTCACGATCTCTTTTGCCAGTTCAAGGCTTACGAGGCGTTGTCCAACAGTAACAACATTTGCATCGTTATGCTGACGTGCCAGTTGTGCCATCTCGACACTTGTGCAGTTGGCTGCGCGGATACCTTGGACTTTGTTCGCAGCAATCGAAATGCCGATGCCAGAGCCGCAGATCAAGACACCGTAGTGCGCCTTACCATCGCGGACAAGTGCGGCCGCTGCCGTGCCATAGTCCGGATAGTCTACCGATGCTTCGCTCTCGGCGCCAACATCGATCACGTCGTGTCCGAGCGCTACAAGCATCGACTTGAGTTCTGTTTTGTACGCATATCCTGCGTGATCGGATCCAATGCTGATCGTCATACATGTACTCCTGTGCTACCAAAGCCCCCTTCGCCTCGACGTGTTTCATCAAGCGACCCAACAACGTCCCACTGCACGGTTGCATGCTGCGCCATAACCAACTGTGCAATACGCATACCGCGCTCGATAACAACATCTTCGCTCGAGAAGTTTGCCAAGATCACCTTGATCTCTCCCCGGTAGTCGCTATCGATTGTACCGGGCGAGTTAAGTGCAAACACACCTTGCTTTGCAGCCAGACCGCTGCGCGAGCGTACCTGCATTTCATATCCGCGCGGGATTGCCACGCAGAGTCCGGTTGGAACCATCACAATCTTGCCGGCCGGCAAGGTCATTGGCTCGGAAACAGCCGCGCAGACATCCATTCCGGCAGCACCATCGGATGCGTATGCGGGAATGGGCAAGTCTTGCGCGTGGGGGAGGACAACGATAGAGATGTTCATAGGATGCAAATATCTGATTACTTCCGTCCGTAGTCGGCAGGAATCTCGCCCCAGTTCTCTGTGTCCCACTTCAGACACTTGTTGGGATAGGTGTTGGACTTGAGCCAGTTCTCAGCACGTTGAATAAGCGCAAAGACTTGTGCGTTGCCCTGCGTGCGCTCAACGGTGGTCTTTGCAAGCTTGTTGCGTATCCATGCAAGTGCTGTTCGACTGTCCGAATAGATCGGCAGCGAAAGTCCACGCTCCTTGCAATAGGCCAGCGCATGAACCAATGCGAGAAACTCTCCAAGGTTGTTGGAAGAATCATAGAAGGGGCCCATAGAAAAGAGCAACGTACCAGAGTCGATATCTACGCCGCGATATTCCATTTCGCCGGTAGACATGTTACAGGCTGCATCGACGGCGATTGCGGGCAACACACAGCCCCATGCAAGCTTCTTCTTTAATGAAGATTTCGCAGCAGACCCTGAAGCGATCTCAGAGGCAAAGCCTCGCGAATAGGCCTCGTGTGCAGCTGCCTCGCTTGTGTACGACTTGTATTTCGCGCCTGGAAAGCCGTTGATCTGTTTCTGCGCTTTATCCCAAGATGCATAGACACCGGGGGAATGTCCAACCCAGACAACGTACCACGTCGGAGATGTTTTTGCCATTGATACAAAGGTATGATGTCACGTTTTGATTCTCTGCAGGCACATAGAAGAGAAGGGAGTCATCACATCATGTATGCATCTACACAATCAGCATCGGTGCTCGGAATTGGCGCGCTGTTGGTCCATATCGAGGTAACCATCGAGACGGCATTGCCGTCGTTCAACATCGTGGGCTTACCGGACAACTCCGTACGCGAATCTCGCGAGCGTGTGGTGGCAGCCCTTCACTACTGCGGATTTGACTGGCAGCCGCGGCGCATCACCGTGAACCTTGCTCCGGCCGATGTGCGCAAAGAGGGAAGTGCGTTTGATCTGCCGATTGCTATCGGTATGCTGCAGGCATTGGAGCTGATCGATGATGTTGATCTGTCCGACACGGTGCTTATGGGAGAGCTCTCATTTGACGGACACTTGCGTCCAGTACGGGGTGCCCTGCCCGTTGCAATGATGTCCAAGAGCAAGGGAAAGCGACGCATCATCCTACCTGAGCGCAATGCAGGCGAAGCTGCCATCGTTCGGGATATCGATGTCTACGGGGTAACAACACTTCATGATGCAATACACCTGCTCTCTGCGACAAACACAACAGCGCCTAAGCGTATTGATGTTGATGAACTCTTTCGAACAGCCTCCGAGAAGCACAAGATCGACATGTCCGATGTCAAGGGACAGCTTTCAGTAAAACGTGCGCTCGAGGTAGCCGCTGCGGGTGGACATAACATCATCATGATAGGTCCGCCCGGGGCTGGTAAGACCATGCTCGCAAAACGACTCGCCACCATTCTACCGCCTCTGAGCCTCACAGAAGCGTTAGAGACCACCACGATTCACTCTGTTGCCGGTCTTCTCCCCCCAGGACAGCCAATGGTAACACAACGCCCCTTTCGAGCGCCACATCATACAATCAGTGATGCCGCCCTGATCGGAGGGGGCGTTGGAGTGGTTCGTCCGGGAGAGGTTACGTTGGCACACCATGGGGTATTGTTTCTCGACGAAGTGCCAGAGTTTCAGCGCAATGTGCTTGAAGTGCTACGTCAGCCCCTTGAAGAACGATCCATTCGCATAGCCCGCACAAAGATGAACGTCGAATATCCGGCCAACGTGATGCTGGTATGCTCGATGAACCCATGTCCATGCGGCAACTTTGGCAGCAGGCGCGATTGCCGGTGCAGCATGCAGGAGGTGCAGCGCTACATGGCCAAGATCTCGGGTCCGCTTCTTGACCGCATTGATATTCACGTGCATGTACCGGCGGTAGACATCGACGATCTGGCTGCTGCTCCAACGGGGGAAACGTCGAGTATGTCGCGCACTCGTGTAGTGCGTGCGAGAGAACGTCAGCACGAGAGATTTGCCCGTCGCGCGCATCTCTTCAAAAACGCCGACATGTCTACCAAGGAGATTGCGGAATACTGCGCACTAGACACAGTCACAGGTGCTCTCCTCCAGCAAGCGATGCGATCGCTGCGACTTTCTGCACGTGCGTACGACCGCATCATTAAGGTTGCGCGGACCATTGCAGACATATCGGGCAGTGATGCGATCACCGAGGACCATGTGCGTGAGGCAATTCAGTATCGCAGCCTTGATCGCATTGGATTAAGCGGCTGAACCAGGCAATCAACCTAATTTGCGCGATGATCACGATCATTGGCGCTGGCAGCACGACAGCTGCATCACTCATTCCGATTCTCCTTCAAGAGACCGACGCACCCCTCCAGTTGGTATCCTCTCGCCCCCTGGCATACGAGGATGTGCGTATCACGCAGAGCACCATCGACGTGCGCGACAAAAACGTGCTCAAAGAAACCATCATGAAGTCGCAGCCCGAGGTGATCATCAACCTTGCGGCAGTGACCAACGTAGACAAGTGTGAGTCCGACAAACAAACGTGTTGGGATGTGAACGTTACGCTGGTTGAGAACCTTGCTCGTCTTGCGCGCATTGTGGATGCGCGTATGGTGCATGTTTCAACGGACTACGTCTTTGACGGACAAAAGGGTCCTTATGCAGAGACTGCCGTGCCGCATCCGATCAGCTATTACGGTAAGTCAAAGCTTGCGGGCGAGAATGCATGTATTGTAGGCAGCATGCAGGCTGCAGTTGTGCGCACCAACGTGGTATATGGTCCGTTTGTAGAACGTCCAGACTTTGTCCGTTGGGTACTTGATGCCCTCGAATCGCGCACACCCATACGCGTTGTAAACGACCAGTATTCTAATCCGACGTACGTCGATGACATCAGCGAGTCTATTCTGCGCATCATCCAGAAGAAGCGTTCCGGCATTTACCACGTTGGCGGAGCAGACTACTGCTCCCGCTACGAGTTTGCCCTGCGCATTGCGGAGTTCTTCCGAGCAGACCCATCGAACATCTCGCCTGTAACAACCGCAGAGCTCAAGCAGCCTGCGCGGCGTCCACTAAAAGGTGGCCTTATCACCCTGAAAGCCGAAACAGACCTCGGCATGAAGATGCGCGGCATCGAAAGCGGACTCTCCACGATCCGCCACCTGATGTTTGCGAAGTAGGGGGCTATAGTTATACTTTGTGCGCCATGACCCGCCCCCTGCTCCATATCATCGGACTCTTGATTGCTGCATCCAGCGTATGGGCGCAGTCTGATCTTGCGCCGCTGAAGGTTACAACCAATATCGCCCCTTCGCCGGGGTTTCTGCTGCTAGCACCGAATTGCCGCATTTCCCCGCGTCCGTATGGGGCGTATTTGGGAGCGTATAACGTAAACGGTGGCGTGATCAAGACAGGTAAGGTTGCAAACTATCCATTCGAGTATAAGGTGTTTCCTGATGGACGCTTGGGGTATTCGGAGCTTGTGGTATTCGCCGGTGCTACCGTGCCTGCAGGTGTCTATATCGTGGACACGCTATTTCAAGAACAAGAACGGCTGTTGCAACAGCGAGGGGGCTATCTAACGGTACAGCACGATCTGCAGATGCTGCCAAACGGACATCGCGTGATCCTGGGGTCGGAAGATGTTACGATAGACATGAGCAAGGTTGTGCCGAATGGACATCCAGCAGCAAACGTTGTGGTGACGGTGATTCAGGAGATCGATTGCGATGGAAAGGTTGTTGCACAGTGGCGCGCCCTGGACCACATTCCCGTTACCGAGTCGTACGAAGATCTAACAGCACCGGCTATTCGATACAGTCACAATAACTCACTCTGGATCGACGACGATGGAAACTGGATCGTCTCCCTGCGTCACATGTCGCAAGTGGTCAAGGTAAACCGCATAACTGGTGAAATCATGTGGGCCCTCGGTGGCAAGAGTAATCAGTTTGCGTTCATCGGTGACCACGAAGAATACGCCCCAACGTACTTCAGCTATCAGCACGATGCTCGGCGTTTGCCTAACGGCAACATCTCGCTCTTCGATAACGGGACGCAGCATCAGCCGATGCATTCGCGTGGTGTGGAATACAAGCTGGACGAAGTCAACAAGACAGCTACCATGGTGTGGGAGTATCGTCCACAACCAGATATCTACGTGAGCATTCAAGGGGGCTTGCAGACCCTACCCGACGGACACCGACTGCTTGGATGGGGAAGTGCCGCTAATGACGGAGCGCCCGGCGTAACTGAGGTTGATTCTGTAGGAAATGTTGTGTTCGAAGCCTACTACCCCAAGCAGATGTATGTGTACCGCGCAACAAAGGTGCCGTTCTGGCCAACGGGGCGTGCAACGGTAACGGCGCAGGCAAAGGATGTGCTCACTGGCGAGACGTATCGATACTACAAGGGTCAAACATTCGTCGGACTCCGCACGGATTTCACAACGCTGGAGTCGTTCTTCTACAACACCACAACAGCGCGTCGCTTTATGTGGTCGCCGAAGAACCCGTTATGGACAGGTGAAGCCCCCTCTCTCAAACAAGCACGTGTGGACTTTGCCTGTGAGGGCATTCGCAATGCGCGCATGACCATGCGCTTTCACGTAGACACGCTCGAGCTTGGCGTGCGCGCCCGTGAGCATGTTGTCTACCACAGGCCGGTGATCGATAGCGGCAGATTTACGCCACTGCCTACGCGGTGGGATCCAATAACACGAGAGCTTGTTGTTGAAGATGCCCAGCCGGGTGAGTTCTGCTTTGGCATACCAACACCATCGCCCGGAGCGCCGCGCGTGCCTCGTCTGCAGACACCAATCAGCGATGAGAAGGTGTTGATGGATTCATCGTGCGCGCTTCGCGTGATCGTGCCGGGACGGTCTGACTCCCTGCGTGTGCAGGTATCACTCACACGAGATATGGCATCGCCCATAATAGACGTCATTAACCAAGACGACAGAGCAACAATCCTTGCCAATGGTCCGGCAGGACGCCGCTACTGGCGCGCACGCGCTAAGACCGGCAACGAATGGAGTGCGTGGTCAGTTGTTGACAGCTTCATGGTTGGCGAACCATACATCCGTCTTGTTAAGCCCGCCACAGATGTGAAGTGGATGCACGACAGCGCCTACGCCATCACGTGGCAAACAAACATCCGTGGCAGCGTCCGCCTTGAGCTTATGCTTGGCGACTACGTGATTGCAATCATCCGCGACAGCGTTCCGGCAGCCGCCCAAGGCTATCTGTGGCGCGTGCCCGTCTCTGTGCCCGTCACAAAGGACTACCGCATCCGCATCACACCACGCAACACAGAGTTCGCATCACTTCAACAAACTGGCTCCCAATTCGTAGAGATCGTTGCACTTACAGATGTTGCAGAAGAGCATATAGAATCTGTCTCTGCCGTTACTGCATATCCTCAACCAGCAACATCCGAGCTGCACCTTGAGAACTTCGGTTCCGGCATCCGCACAATCCGCATGTATGCCATCAGCGGCGAGCAAGTACTGTTCATGCAGACATCAGGCACACGCGCCACAATCGATGTGCAGCAACTCCCATCAGGCATCTACACAATGATGGTGGAAGATTATCTGGGGAGAGTGCATAGGGTGAGGGCCGTATTAGGTACTAGGTACTAGGTACGAGGTACGCAGGGGTACACGAGGGTACAAATCGTCTTTCCCGCGAAAGCGGGAATCTAGAGAAACTGATATTGAAGTGTACGCTCGTGTACCCTAGACCCTAGCACCCCAGTACCTTCTTCTTGCGTACCTAGTACCTAGTACCTAGTACCTCATACCTAGTACCTCTTCCTCAATACCCCGTCCCATGTCCATTCTTCTTGCGCCATTCGATGATGGGCTTAAACGGACCGTACTTGTGTTGCTGTTGTGGGAATGGGTCTGCAAATGGGGCCCAGTAATAGTCGATGGGTTTTTCTTTGCGGACGGGATACTCACCTGAGAGGTCGGGGCGTGGACGATCATGAAGTTTATCATCGTTGACGTAGGCAGCTACGTCGAAGGCTTCTTCGTCGGTAAGAACGGGTTTGTCCCAACGTGCAATGTCTTGGGGCATGTTGTACTTGATGAACTGGGCCGACTTAATCAGTCGGTGCATCGAAGAGCCAGGTTGATATGAAAGCTTACCCCATAATGGTGGGTATACATATGCAATACCATCCTGTTTGAGAACACCCTGGCCATCGTCTCCGTGACAACGAACACAGTGTATCTCATATACTGCTCGCCCCTTAACGGGGTCTGCTGGGCGATCGAGAAATGCGATCTCTTTGAGTTTGTCGCCTGGTACATTTCCGCCAACGGGTACGCCTTTGCCAAGCCATTGCATGTAGGTAACGATGGCCACCATTTCCTTGGAGTCCAAGGGAAGGGGCCTTCCATTGAGTGGACGTTCCACGCAGTTATTGACGCGGTCTGCTAGCGTGAGCACCTTGCCCTCGCGTGCGCGATACTGCGGATAGCGCGCGTGAGCCGAGAAGTAGTTGAGTCCGTACGGACGCGTGCCAGCTTCGAGGTGACAGTTCTGACAGCCGAGACCATTGCCTCCGTACTTGCCAACCTTGCCCTTCGGACCCAGGTAATACGGAAAGTTCACCAGAAGCTCACGTCCGTAACGAATCAGATCTCCCGCTGCATTGTGTGGTATAGTTGACGTATCGGGAGGGACGAATAAAGAGTCACCCGATGGGTTTCCGCTTTCAACGGAATTACGATCTGCTTGCTCTCGATTACACGAGACAAGCAACGATGAACATAGGATGAGGAGTGCAATGGCTCTCATCATTTCCCTTTAGTAAATGGACGTCCTTCTTTCTTCGATGCCAGGAATCCACGAAGCATGTTATGAATACGAGAATACTTCAGATTGCCGAGAATTTCTAATGCCTCCGCACTGCGTTTACCTGTGCGACTTTATACCAAGATAACGGCATCCTTGGTTTGTATATGTCCTAAGCTATACTCCTCGGGAGTGCACACATCGAGAACCACAATGTTCTTAGTGGCACGCATCATGCTGTCTGCTACAGACGTTGTAACGTCCTGCTGCAGGGACGTGAATCCCGAGACTAGCAATGCGCACGAGAGGGAAAGAAGCACGCTGATAACCCTTGAGTTCCTAATTTCCATACATCTTATGACCCGCAACGCGCCATATCGTTACATCGTCTTGCAGATGTTGCTGGTTTTCGTTGCTGTAACAACTGCCCAAGCGGCTCCAACAGACACTGCCGGAGCGATCAAACTCCAGATGTTTGGTCAGTTCTGGTCGCGCTATAACGAGAGCAACCCGAACACCCTTCAACAGGGTGCTCCTGCAGACAACACCTTTGATATCGGTATTCGCCGGGCGCGGATCCAGGCATTTTGTACTGTAAACGAGCGCACAACGCTGTTCCTGCATTATGGCTTTAACAACATGAACACCAACTTTGGTCCAAGCAGCAATCGGAAGATTCAGGCGTTCTTCCATGATGTGTTTGGTGAATACCGGGTGTCTGATGGTAATGAATTGAAGCTTGGTGCAGGTCTCGCTTTTGTGAATGGACTAAGCAGGTTTTCGCAACCAGCAGTGGTTGCCATGCCAACAGCAGATATCCCCGTGTTTGGTCAGGCCACGGTGGAGCAGATCGACAACTTCGGACGCAAGTTGAGTCTTACAGCACGCGGACAGATTGGACCTATTGACTATCGCGTGGCACTTTCCGATCCATTTCCTGTTACAACAAATGGTGCGCCACTCCAGCCCCTTGGCTCATCAGCCACATTTGCCCAAGTCGGACACAGCCTGCAGCGTCAGGCATACGTGATCTATCAGTTTCGGGACCACGAGCCCCATCAGGTATCGAATATGGCAGGCACCTACTACGGCAAGAAAAACATCTTCAATGTGGCTGCTGGCTTTATGCACCAACCCAATGCCATGTGGCGCACGTTGGGATCAGACACGCTCTACGAAGATCTTCTGCTCATGGCTGTTGAGTCGATGTACGACGCGCCAATAGCACGAGACGGAACGTCACTCAGCGCATTCGTTGGGCTGTTCAACAACAATTACGGACGCAACTATCTGCGATACAACGGCGTGATGAATCCTGGTACTGCTAACCAAACCGGACTCGATAGCACAGAGATAAAGCCCCTTACCATGTTTGGCCCATCATTCGGCAACGCCTTCCCCATGTTTGGTACCGGACAAGTAGTCTACTCACATGTTGGCGTCTTCTTGCCCAAGGTTGTTGGCGATGCAGGGCTTATGCCCTATGTGGCGGCTACGCTGTCGTGGTACGACCGATTGGACGGACACCTTACCGACATCTATAACGTTGGTTGCTCGCTCTTGCTAGATGGCATCAAGAGCAGGCTCACACTCGATCTGCAGAGCAGACCCACCTATGGCATCTCTACACAGGAATCGTCATACGGACAGCTTGTACAGGGGGCTCGCAGAACCCAAATCGTAATGCAGTATCAGGTGATCTGGTAACCTGGGTTAGTGCTGCACGATAAGCTTCTGCACCTGCGAACCACAGACGATAAAGTAGAGTCCAGCAGGGAACGTTGAGACATCAATCGTTGATTGATCTACATCATGCATCAAGCATACGCCGTGTTGCGTATAGACGGCTACTGGCTTGTCGATACTACTGATGTTTACATATGACGACGCAGGATTGGGATGCAATGTTCCAACTGCTGCATGTTCCGTTACGTCCGTGATGTTTTCATATTCATAAGCACCTGCATCATTCGTGCCGAGGCGCAGACGTTCTTCGCAAGGGTGTATGTAATGGAGGAGCGCTGTTAGTGGACGTTCGTGTGGGACACCAGCAACATAGTACTGAGCCGAGCCTGGGTCTTGTGCTAGCCCCCTGAATGGAGAATCAGCGCATGGACGGTAGTTGTAGGTGGTAGGATCTTGGAACCTAGCACTCTCAATTGTGCCGACGTAGTTTGCATTCACCTGTTGTCCGCGCGGAAGACCTACTATGAGGACGATTGGTCCAACAATAACGTTGTTTACGAGTCTGTATGAAACGGTGTTGGTATCAAGGCGCACAAGTGTTGCTGCGCCACGCTGGCTCACAAACGTGTTGTGTGCAAGGTAGAGAGAATTGTCAACCGTATCGCTCATGCCCTCGAGTCCGTACCCGATGAAGTTGCCGTTCTCGGCATTAGCACCCTTGTGAAAGATGTTCCCAATCACGACAGAAGAACCCCCGTTGGGCAGATCAAGATTGCGCGAACCTGTTCCATTTTCGTTTGTGATACGATTGTAGGCAATGTAGTTCGCGTGCGCACGAGACTTGCACTCATGTCCAACCAGCGTACCATGCGAGTAGTTGAACATGAAGATGAACTCCTTCACATGATTGATATAGATCGCATGTGAAAGACCATCGCCTGCGCCACTCTGTTCAAACTCTGAATGCTCAACACGAATAGTGCTCTTCAAATTATTCCCGGCCAGAATGCCATCCTGATTTTTACGAAAGGCACAATGTGAAACAATAATGTTTGTGCCTTCTACGCGAATGCCAGCCCCATTCCTATCGGGTACAACACAATCTCGAAAGTCTATGCCATAGACCACGCAGCTATCGCCTTTGATTACCCAGATCGCCTTTTGTTCTGCGGCCTTTCCGTCGGCACGGAGTATTACATCCGGCCGCAACGAGTTTGAGTTGCTACGCAGGGTCAGCTTATGGGCACGCCACACGGCAACATCACCTGTGTATTCTCCGGGGTCGATGGACACCACATCGCCATCCTTCACAAGTGTGGCAACAGCACTTGGCGTCTTGTATTCACGGGTGGGGCCAACAAGCCACGTCTCGGCGTGAGCAGCTGTGGACAGAAGAACTATGGCCAATGCGATAAGGATTGGTAGGGGGCTATTCATGACGTGTGTTTCTCGAGTGACATAATAGACTCACGCAGATCGTCGAGTCGCTTTTCAAGGGCAGCCTGTGCGTCGTAGAGTCCGTGGTTGTAATAGAACGCGCCGATCTCCTTTGTGAAGAAATCAACCAGGAACTCCGCATCGAACCTGCCAAGGTCTGTGTTGAGCTCTTTGCTCATAAATTCGCGAACGCGCTGCACGAGCGCATCGCGCTCTTGGATAGAGAAGTCAATCATGGTCCAAAGCTAAAGCAAATGAATCCAGAATCGATCGAATATCCCGCCTATTACGCCCCTTACATACAAGCCATTGAGGGGGCTGATGTATCAGCGCTCATGCGTTCACAACTTGTCGAAGTTGAGCAGTTAGGTATGATCATCGATAACGAGCGCGCGATGCATCGTTATGCCGAAGGTAAGTGGAGTATCAAGGAGCTTATCGGACACCTTGTAGACTGTGAGCGCATCTTCGGATATCGTGCCTTGTGCATAGCGCGAGGGGAGACGCAACCATTGCCGGGTTTTGATGAGAACGATTATGTATCCAATGCGCAGTTTGACGCGCAGGCGTTTTCGTCCATTATCGAAGAATTCCTAGCACTGCGTCTTGCGAACATCATCTTATTCGAGAGCTTCACAGAGGCACAACGAATCCTCATGGGTAATGCCAACGGAAATCCTGTAAGCGTGCGCGCTATTGAGAGCATCATCGTGGGGCATGCGCACCACCATCTTACCGTGCTGCGCGAGCGGTACTAGCACCTTTTTCAAGACTTACGCGCTGATAATTGAACGTTCTACGCGTCTGATGAGCTCACTTGGGTCCAGCTGAAGCTTCTTGGCAATATGAAAGATCACCAACAGATCCGGCACCCGTTTGGCCAGCTCCAGCTTGGAGATATACGACCTATCGATGGCGTTTTCGTCCTCCAGGTCGCTCTGCGTTAACCCCAACTCCAGCCCCCGCTCCCGGACCACCTTCGCAAACGCCTCTTCCGGCGTGCGCGGTACTCCATAAGGAAGCTCTAACTCTCGAAGTGGGCGAGGCATAAACCAAGCTATGCCATGCAGTTGGTTCTGTTAGGGCCAT
>Ga0194126_10000080_pt1 | contig 138105 bp, 116 predicted proteins | sample TA2KigC150mmetaG_FD_148641 | JGI IMG/M metagenome (GOLD analysis project Ga0194126, IMG submission 148641) | Freshwater microbial communities from Lake Tanganyika, Tanzania - TA2015035 Kigoma Deep Cast 150m | ecosystem: Environmental > Aquatic > Freshwater > Lake | place: Tanzania: Lake... | reverse complement strand
CGCGCGCACGTCGAGCTCCTCGATCCGCCAGCGGTTTCTCACCTCTCTACGAAGCGTTCTCGTCTCGCCCCCTCGGCGAACGACCAACCTTTCCGCCGTACGGACCGGGAATCGGAGAAGAACCCGCTCGCGCACGCGGTCGAGAGAGAGCGTGGCGGCCGGGAGAAGCGCGTTGTCCGCGAGAAGAACCGCGCGGGCGTGCGGGCGGAGAACATAGACCCCGTCCGCCGTCGGGTTCCGCGCGCCGATCGACGCCGTCTCCTCCGCGACCGCGATCGTCCCCGCCGGCGGATCGAGCCCGTAGAGGGCCGGATCCTCCGGAGCTTCGTCGACGACGCGGATGATTGTCGTCTCAAGGATCGCGCGAAGAATCGCCTCCATGCGTACCGGATCCGCTCGATCCTCGACCGGCCGCTCGATCCGCCACTCGTCTCCCTCCTTTCGAAAGACCCCATCGAGGGAGTCGTTCCGAATCGCGAGCCGATCGACCGTCTCCGCCCGCGCGCGAAAGAGAGGCGCCCGCTCCTCGGCCGGCCCGCCCCTCTCGCGTAGTAGGAGCGCGGCGGCGAGAAGAAGGATCGCGACGAAGATCACGGCGCGCGCGGTTCTCACGATCCCCTCCTCCAGCGGATCAGAACGGCGAGAGAGGCGAGGAGGTAGGCGCCCGGCACGATCCCGAGCGAAAAGACGGCGAGCGTCTTCGCCTCGCGATCCGAGAGGAGGAGCGGCTCGCTCGCGAGCGACCGCGTCCGGATCCCGAGGGGACCGTCCCCCCTCGCCAACCATCCGATCAGATCGACGAAGAGATCTCCGTTTACCCCGATCTCGATGAAGAGGTTCGACGCGAAATCGGAATCGCCGATGACGGCGAGCCGGCCGGTCCGGTTCCCCTCGGCGCGAACCGAAACGACGGCTCCGAGGAGGAGCGGTCCTTCGTGGTTTCCCTCGCGAAGCTCGAGCGTCCCGCGCGCGAGCCGGAGCGAGTCGGCCTCCCCCCGCGCCTCGGGCCCCGCGCGAAAGAGGGAGCGGATCTCCCCTCTCGCCTCTTCGTGGCGGAGACGGAGCGGTCGGGCGCGCGGGAAGACGCTCCTCCCGCGGAGCGCGCGCGTCGCGTCGTGCCGATCGTATTCGGCGACGATCGGAACCTGAAGATCCGCTCCGAACAGACGGCTCGACGGATCGACGATCACCTCGTCGGCCGCCTCGATGCCGAACCGCCCGAGAAGATCGTTGATGTTCGAAGATCCGTCCGGGTCGATGAGAACCGCGAGCCGCCCCCCGCGCCGCACGAACTCCTCCAGATGATCGATCTCCTCCGGTTGGAGCGTCTGGATCGGTCCCGCGAGGACAAGCGCCCCCGCCTCGTCGTGGACACCCTTCTCCGAGGCCTGAGACCCGCGCTCGACGCCGAGGCCCGCCTTGCGAAGCCGCTCCGCCGCGCGCGAGTACCCGCTGTCCCCTCTCTCCTCCGGGTCCTTCTCTCCGCGGCCGGCGAGAAAGCGAACCCGGCGAGGCTCCTTCTCCAGAAGTCGAAGAACCCCCGCGGCGATCTCCGCCTCGTCTCGCGCGAGCACGGTCTCGCGCCGTCCCTCCTTCTTTAGGATGATCGCTCCGTACGCCCGAAGTCCGAGCGCCCGCGCGACTCCTGGGTTCCGATCCGGATCGACGATCGAGTACGCGAACCGGGAGCTCGCGCCCGCGAACCTCTCCAGGAGATCGCGAGCGAGCGAGGCGCCGGGATCCCCCGGCCGATAGAAGGCGGTCGCCTCAAGCGGCCCGTCGAGCCGAGCGAGGATCTCGACCGTGCCGGGCGCGAGCGCGTGCTCCCCCTCGGACGTGATGTCGATACGCGGACCGTGACGATCCGCCGCGACCACCGCCGCCGCGAGGAGAAGGCCGATCGCGACGAAGAAGCCGATCCCGCGGACCGTCACATCCCTCCACCCTCTCGTCCCGACGACCCGAGCGGCCAAGAAAAGCGGAAAGGCGATCCACGCGAGGAAGAAGAGGGCGTCCCCCGCCTCGAGTATTCCGGCGCTGGAGCGCGCATACCGATGGAAGAAAGAGATCGACTCGAGAGCCCGTCCCGCAGCCGGTCCGCCGAACGCCGCGCTCCAACCGATCCCCCACGCGAGCACGAAGAACCCGACGGTCCAGATGGCGGCGACGGCCGCGCTCGCGGTGAGCGAGGAGGCGAGAAGCCCAAGCGCCAAGAACGTTGCGCCGAAGAGAAAGAGCCCCGCGTACCCCCCGGCGAGAACCCCCGCGTCCGGAGCCGAAGCGAAGAGCAGGAACGCCGGAAGCACCGCGCTCGCGAGAAGAAGAACCGCGAGGAAGAGAAGCGCCCCGGCGAACTTTCCGAGAACCGCGTGAATGGGACGGATCGGATAGCTGAGGAGGAGCGCGAGCGATCCGCTTCTCTTTTCTCTCGCAAAGAGGCGCGCGGCAAGAAACGGGAGGACGAGGAGAACGAGAACGCTCATCGTGCCGAAGAACGGCCGGAGGATCCCGTCGGAGATCCGGAGCGGCTCGGCGCCGGGAGGTCTCGCTCCGGCCTGGAAGGATTGCAGATGATAGAAGAGCACGTGCCCGCGGAAGAAGAAACCCGCGAGGAAGAGGAAGACCGTCCCCGCGGCGCAGGCGATCGGGGAATGGACGAAGCCGCCGAGCTCGCGCCGAGCGAAAGCCAAGACGGTTCGCATGTCAAGCGTCTCCCCGGACGAGGCGGAGGTAGACCTCCTCGAGCGTCGCGCCCTCGCCTTGAAACGCCTCCGGAGCGCCGTTGGCGGCCAACCGCCCTTCGTGGAGCACGAGAACCCGGTCGGCAAGCCGCGAGGCCTCGTCGAGATCGTGCGTGGAGAGGAGAATCGTGCGCTCCGACCGAAGGCCGCGAAGCCGCTCGCGAAGGGCGGCGGTCTCCTCCGGATCGAGAGCGGCCGTCGGCTCGTCGAGGAGAAGAACCTCCGGGTCCCCGAGAAGCGCCTGCGCCAAGCCGACCCGTTGCCGAAAGCCGAGCGAGAGAGGGCCGATCCGCCGTTCGGAGACCGGCCCGGCGCCCGAGCGGTCGAGCGCCCACTCGATCGCGCCCTCCCGATTCTTCGGGTCAATCCCTTTGAGATCGGCGACGAAGCGAAGATAGCAGCGCGTCTTCATCCCGTCGTCGACGGGAACGCGCTCGGGAAGAAACCCGATCCTCCGCCGAGCTTCGAGCGGGCTCGCCGCGACGTCAAAGCCCGCCGCCTCGGCGGAACCGGAGTCGGGAGGATGCGTTCCGGCGAGGACGCGAAGCGCGGTGCTCTTCCCAGCCCCGTTCGGACCGAGAAGCACGGCGAGCTCCCCGCGCCGAACCTCGAACGAAACGCCCGACAGCGCCGTCCGCCGTCCGAACCGAACCGACAGATCGGTGACCCGGATCACGCGCGCGTTCACTCCGTTCGAGGGGAGGGCGGCCGCCGGAGAATCAACCGGTCCCGCGAAGCCTCTCCTTCGCGAGGGAGGCTTCCACCGCGTTCGGATGCTCCTCGATGATTCGCGTGAGGACCTTCCGCGCTTCCTGTTTCTCTCCGAGGTCGAGGTAGCAGGTCGCGAGCTTGAGAAGAGCCGCGGCCACTCGCTCCGAGTCGGGGAAGTCCCTGGCAACACGCTGAAAGTGGTTCGCCGCCTCGCGCGGATCTCCTTCCGCGAGGAAGCACTCCCCGATCCAGTAGCTCGCGTCGTCGGAGAGCGCGCTCGCCGGATACGCCTCGAGGAACGCCTCGAATCCCGCGCGCGCGGCCCGGTAGTTTCCGCGGATGAGGTCGAGATAGGCGGCGTCGTAGAGCGGCTTCGGATCGATCGCGACCGCGGTGGTGTCCGCCGGGCGGCCCGCCTCCGGAGGCGGGGCTTGGCCCGAACGATAGAGGAGACGATCCACCTTCCCCTCGACGCGCTGCACCCGGTCCATGCTCTCCACAATTCGCTGTTCGAGGTTCTGCGCCCTGCGGAGGCTCTCCTCCCGATCCGCCGTCCAGCCCGCCCGTAGCTCGCGGAGGAGCGAGGCTTGCTCTGCGGCCAGGGTTTCGAGGCGGGCCAGTCGCTTCTCCGATTCGATCTGGTCTTCTCGGATGCGCGCGATCGACTCCGCGCTCTCCTCGGTCGTGATCGGACCGCGCACGAGCGCCCTGCCGTAGCATCCCGCGAACACCGACGCCGCCGCGAGAAGAGACAAGGCGCTCGTTATGCGATTCACTTCAATCTTCCTACTTGGTCACGTGGAACTCGGCGCGCCGATTGATCGCCCAGCCCTCTTCGTTGCTGCGCCTGTCCTTCGGCCTCTCCTTCCCGTACGTGACGGTCGTGATGTTGGCCGCGTCCACGCCGTACTGCACGAGGTAGTTCTTGGCGGCGTTCGCCCGCCGCTCGCCGAGCCCGAGGTTGTACTCGACCGTGCCGCGCTCGTCGCAGTGTCCCTCGATCCTCACCCTCCAGCCCTTGTTCTCCGAAAGAACCTTCGCGTGCTGGGCGAGGATCTTCTGCGCGCCCGGCTTGAGGTCGTGCTTGTCGAAATCGAAGTTGATGTCGACGAACTCGTACGCGGCAGGCGCCTCGGCCGGCTTCTCCTCGGGGACCGGCGCCACCGTCTCCCTCGGCGTCTCCTTCTGCGTCGGCGTCGGCGGCGGAGCCTTCTTCTTCCCGCCGCAGGAGACAACGAGCGGAATCATCAGCAGGCAGGCGATAAGGAATAGCGCCGTCTTCTTGCTTGCCATGGTAGCCTCCCTCCATCCCCTCCTCGGCCGAGCTAGTTCCTCGGCCGGGGGGACCAGGATGGTGAGTAATCTCCCCCGTCACCCGATGCGAGAAGCCGCACGTCGCTCCCGTCGGCGAGCATCACGTAAAGCTTTCTCTCCCCGGTACGGGACGAAGAGAAAACAATGTGCCGGCCATCCGGAGACCACTCCGGATCCTCGTTGCTTCCGCTTCCAAGCGTAAGAAGGTACGATTCTTGATCGGTCATGTCAAGAACTCGTACCTGGAATCCGCCTTCCTCCCGCGAGACGTAAACGATCCGATCCCCCAGGGGGGACCACTTGGGGGAGGCGTTGTACCCGCCCGAGTAGGTGAGGCGCGTGACATCGGAGCCGTCGTCGTTCATCCGGTAGATCTGCGGCCTTCCCGACCGATCGGAGACGAAGACGATCTGCCGGCCATTCGGCGCCCACGAGGGCGAGGTGTCGATCCCGTCGTGATAGGTGAGGCGGCGGAGGCCCTTCCCGTCCCGGTTCATCAGGTAGATCTCCGAGTTCCCGTCCCGGGACATCATGAAGGCGATCCGCTTCCCGTCGGGGGACCAAGCCGGGGCGCTGCTCATGCCGAGCGACTGCACGACCGGCCCTCCCGCACCGCCGCCCGCGTCCATCCAGTAGATGTCCGGCTCGCCGCGTATATAGGATGTATAAAGGACTTTTCCGCCGTCCGGGGACCAGCGCGGCGTGATGTTCAAAGAGCCGTTCCCGAGGATCCGCCGGAGGTTCGCGCCGTCCCAATCGACCGCGTAAAGGTCGGCGACGCGGCCGTCCGTCCGCGAGAAGACGATCCGGGTTCGCGAGAGCCCTCTCTCCCCGGTGAGGTGGTAGATCACGTCGTCGGAGAAGCGGTGCGCGGCCCCCCTCGGCCCTTCCGACTCGATCCCGTATCGGCGCGCGACGATCCTCCGCCCTCCGGGCGCTTGATCGAGAAGCCCCTCGAGCGATCCCCTCTCCGCGTCCGCCGTTCCGGAGACGACGGCACGCGCCCGAAGGGTGTCGTCCGAGTTCCACGGGATCATCTCGAAGAACCCCGCGATCGAAAGATCGCGAACGACCGTCTCCTCCAGGGTCGCCGCGAGCGCCGGGTCCCCGCCGAAGGAGCGAACCCCGATCGGGATGCGCGTCGCGCGGAGCTTGGTGACCCCGAGCCAGACCTCGGTCTGGCCGAGGACCGTCCCCGGGAGAAGCATCAGGAGAAGAACGATGCTACCTCTCGAAACGGAAGACAAAGAACACCCCCAAACGGTCTCCCGGAAATCCGTCCGGGAGCGGCGGAAACGGATCCGACTCGAGGACCGCGCGGATCGCCGACAGATCGAAATACGAGATGCCGGAGCTTTCGCTCACTTTCGGGCCGTGCACCCGCCCGTCGCGGTGGATATCGAAGCGGACGGTCGCGCTCGGCGGCTTCCCTCCGGAGACGAGCCCTTCGGGCGGCACCCAGCGATCGCCGATCCGCGCCTCGATCAGCGCGAGGTAGTAAAGGAACGGGAAGTCGGCGCCGTCGAGTCCCACGATGCCGGACCCGGAGCCGAACCCGGAACCCGTTCCGGTTCCTATCCCGGTCCCGGCCCCGGAGCCGCCCTCGCCGCCCGATCCGCTCGAGGTCCCCTCTTCCGGCGGCCTCTCTCTCGTTCGGGTCGTGTCTTTCTTTTTGACATCGGTCTTTTTCGGTTCGTTTTTTGACGGTTCGGTCTTTTTCATCGGCCGGGGCTTCTCCGGGATGCGCACCGTCTTCTCGTCCTTCTTCTCCGGCTCCGGAGCCTTGGCCGCCGGGCCCGGTCCCTCTCCCGGGGCCGGCCCCGACCCGCCGGGGAGCTGGACGAGGCTCACCCGATACGCTCCCGGGTGCGGGACCGCGAAACGGGCGCCGCTCACCGACCGCACGTAGACGAAGAAGAGGGCGGCGTGGAGAACGAGCGAAACGCCGAGGTAGGGAGGCAGGCCTCTAGGAACCCGCATGGGAGCGCTCCTCCGGCTGCGTGACGAGGCCGACCGCTTCGATTCCCGAGCGCTTGAGGACCCCGACGAGACGGACCACCACGCCGTATGGAACTTGCGCGTCGCCCCGGACATAGACCTCCCTCCCTCCGGAGGGGAGCACCGTCGTTCGGACCGCCGCCTCGAGCTCCTCGGGCATCATCTTCCTCTCGTTGAGGTAGAGGGTGCCGTCGCGGGTCACCGTGAGGATCCACGCGTCGCTCATGTCGATCCCCTGCGCCTCCGCCTTCGGAAGATCGACGTCGAGCCCCTCCTTGAGGAGAGGAGCGGTGAGCATGAAGATGATAAGGAGGACGAGGATGACGTCCACGAGCGGCGTGACGTTGATCTGGGAGAGGGGATGGAACTCGTCTCGAGCCAACGTCTATCTCCTCGTCAGGCGATCCGCGAGCAGGGAACCGAAGCGCTCAAAGTCGATCGAGTAGTTCCGAATCCGCCCGAGGAAGTGGTTGTAAGCGACGACCGCGGGGATCGCGGCCGCGAGACCCGCCACCGTCGCGATGAGCGCCTCGGCGATGCCGGGCCCGACCGTCGCGAGGTTGGTCGAGCCCTTCATCCCCATCGCCAGGAACGCGTCCATCACGCCCCACACCGTTCCGAAGAGACCGATGAAGGGGGTCGCGTTCGCGGTGGAGGCGAGGAAGACGAGGTGCTTTTCGAGCGTCTGAAGCTCTCGCTGCGCCGTCCGTTCCACCGCCCGCTCGATCCGCCCCCGATCTTCCGACGGCAGCCCCCCCGGCTTCTCGATGTCATCCATGAGGTATGCTTCTTTCGCCGATGAACCATGTCCCTCGCGGACCCCGGAGACGAGAAGCACGCGCAGAGGCGTCGCCTCGTACCCTCCGCCCACGCAGCGCCGGATCGCTTCCGCGAGATCGCTTCCCGCGAAATCGCGCCGGAACGCGCGCGACGCGCCGTCCACCTTTCGGAAGCGCACCACTTTCTCCAAGATGATCGCCCAAGAGACCACGGAGAAAACGAGAAGGATCAAGAGAACCGTCTTCGCGACCGGCCCGGAATGGGCCACCAGAGTCCATACGTTCCCCTCGAGCGTCCCCGAGGGGCCCATCGGGGCCAGCGGCATTCGCTCCTCCCTTCCGCGGCGCGCATCGCCAACTTCTTTCGTGCGCGACGGATACATGCCTCGACGCCGCGCGCGAGTATAGGTAACACCCCGAAAGGTGTCAACGAGACCTCAAAAAAAGACGCCCGCCTTCGAAAAGGCGGGCGCGGGGAACTCGGCTTCAGGTGCTAGCTCTGGATGTTCTTCCACCAGGTCCGGGTCGGGGTGAAGTAGACCTCCCGGTACTGCTTCGTGTACTGGTAGCGCTTCGTCCTCGCGTTCCACTTCCGCTGCGGCTTCTGCGTGGCGCAGTAGAAGCTGCCGAAACCGGGGATCTTCACCCCGCCGCGGCGCGGCGTGTAACGCTTGATGCAGTCGAGCGTCGTCTCGACCGCCATCCAGACATCCTTCTGCGGGAGCCTCGTCTTGTAGGAGACGTACTTCACGAGCTGGCTCTTGTTCATTTCCTTCCTTCCTCCAATTCCCTTCGACGGCCGCCCCGGACACGGCGCGGCCCGAAGGGAGGGTTGTGAAACGCATCCTCCATACGCAAGGACGGTGCCAAACGAACCGAGAATCTACCCGAGAAGCGTCATTCTAACAGCTTGTATAACAATCAATTACGAATGTCGATCGCGGCACTCTTAGGAAGACCAGATGGGATGCTCAAAAACTTGGCGATGATGCGGCCCGAAGCGGCGAATTCTCTTCCGTTCGGCAAGAACGAGCGAAGGACGGTTTCTCAACGAAGAAGACGTCGAAGGAACTCGTCGAGGATCGCGGTCTGCGCCCCGAAGGCGAAGCGCTCGACCGCCTCGCAGGGCGCGGATGACGCGAACGTCCCCTCCTTCCACGCGCGAAAAGCGTCCGCCAGCTTCTCCGCCACATCCTCGGGGCGCGAGACATCGGCGGCGGAACCGAGACGAAGATCGAGAACCATTCGCCGCGCTTCCCCCTCCGGGCCGATCGTAAGAACCGGGGGACCCGCGATCATGTATTCATAAAGCTTTCCGGAGACGATCTGGTCGCTTCCGGGCCCCGGCGCGATCACCTGAAGGAGGAGATCCGCCGAGACCATCCACGCGAGGCTCTCCCGATGCGCGACGAACCCGGTCGTCTCGACCTCCTCCTCGAGGCCGAGCGCGCGGACCGCCTCCAGCGTGCGCGCGCTTTGCGCGCCGACCACGACGACTCGCGAGGCTCCCCGCGGAATCCACCCCGATCGGAGACACTCCCGATACGGGGCGAGCAGGAGGCGCGGGTCCGTTCGCTTATGAAACGTTCCGACAAAAACCATCGTGAAGCGATCGAAACGCTTCCGCTCGAGGCCGGCGAAGTCCTCCGGGTCGTAGCCGTTGTGGACCGTGAGGAAGCGCGCCTCCTCCTTGCCTCCGGCTCCCTCGATCAGGATCGAGCGGATCGTGTCGTTCACCGAGACGATCCCGTCCGCCTCGCGGAGGACCGAGCGTTCCAGGGCGCGGTTCATCTTCGCGTGGAGAGAGGTCGGCGAGGGGAGATCGGGGTTGGCCGTCCAGGCGTCGCGGAAGTCGGCGACCCAGGCGACGCCGGTGCGCCGTTTCGCCGCGCGCCCGATCAGGTGGCAGGTCTGCGGGACGTTGATCGAGTAGACGAGATCGATCCCTTCCTCTCGGACGACCCGCTCCGCCGCGCGCGCGGCGAACGGAAACCACCCGATCGAGTTGTCCGGAACGAAGAACCACGTGTTCACGCTCTTCGCCCAGCGCGTGAGCCGGCCGAAGAGCGGATCCCTCCGCGTCCCGTCCGCCGCCCCCTCCTTCGGGGGCGGACGAAGCCGCCCGAAGAGACGGAACGGGTCCGCGCTCTCGGTGCGAACGACGCGCACCCCCTCGCCGAGCTCCCGCTCGAGCGTCGGGTCGATGCAGTAATAGTACGGGGTTCGTAGGGTGAGCACGGTCGGGCGCCATCCGAATCGCGGCAGGTAGCGCGCGAGCTTCACCGCGCGGAAGGCGCCCACGCCGCCGAGGGGCGGGAAGTAATACGAGACGAGAAGGATCTTCCTCTCCGCCATCTTCCCGCCCCGGCGGTCAGACCCGTTCGCGCTCCGAGAAGAAGAACGCGATCTCGCGCGCGGCCGTCTCCGGCGAATCCGACGCGTGCACCGCGTTCCGCTGCACGTCGAGCCCGAAATCGCCGCGGATCGATCCCTTCTTCGCGTCCGCGGGTTTCGTGGGGCCGATCAGATCCCGGAGAGCCCGAACCGCGTCTTCCTTCTCCAAGACCATCGGCACCACGCTTCCGGACACGACGTACTCGACGAGCGGCGCGAAGAACTCCCTCTCCCGATGAACCGCATAGAAGCTTTCGGCTTCATCTTTTCGAAGCCGAACCATCCGGATCGCGAGGAGGCGGAACCCCGCCTCCTCGACCCGCCGAAGGATCTCCCCGGTGAGGTTCCGAGCGGTTGCGTCCGGCTTCACCATGAGGAGGGTTCGTTCGACCGCGCTCATCGCTTCCGCGACCTCGGCTTCTTCCCCTTCGCGGCATGCCTTTTCGCGGCGCGCGGCTTCGGCGCCGGCTTCCTCGCGGCGGTCTTCGCCTTCGAGGCGGCCTTTTTCGCCCCAGCCGCCCCCTTCTTCGGAGCGGCCTTCGCGGTCTTCTTCGACGGTCTCTTCTCGAGCGCGTTCTTCATCAAGGGACCGATCTCCGACGGGAGCTTCGCGACCGGTATCCCCGCTTTCTTGAGCGCGGCGATCTTCTCCTCGGCCGTCCCCTTCCCGCCCGCGATGATCGCGCCCGCGTGCCCCATCCGCTTCCCGGGGGGCGCCGTCCGGCCGGCGATGAACGCGACGACCGGCTTCGTCACGTGCTTGGCGATGTATGCGGCCGCCCGTTCCTCTTCCATGCCGCCGATCTCTCCGATCAGAACGATCCCCCCGGTCTCCGGATCCGCCTCGAAGAGCGGGAGAAGGTCGAGGAAGGTCGAGCCGACGATCGGATCCCCGCCGATGCCGATGCAGGTCGACTGGCCGAGCCCGACCCGCATGAGGCTCGCGACCACTTCATACGTGAGGGTTCCGCTCCGCGAAACGACGCCGACCGGGCCCGTCTTGTGGATCGGCCCCGGCATGATGCCGACCTTCGCCTTTCCGGGCGAGATCACGCCCGGACAGTTCGGGCCGATCAGGCGCACTCCCTCGCGCCGCATCGTGTCGTACAGGCCGATCATGTCGAGCGCCGGAATCCCCTCCGAGATGCAGACGATCGTCTTGATCCCCGCCTCGATCGCCTCGTACATCGCGTCGGTCGCGAACGCCGGAGGGACGAAGATCACCGAAGCGTTCGCGCGCGCCTTCTCGACCGCTTCGCGCACCGTGTCGAAGATCGGGATCCCGTCGAAACGCTCGCCCCCCTTCCCTGGGGTCACGCCGGCCACGATGTTCGTTCCGTAGGCAATCATCTCGCGGGCGTGAAACGATCCGTCCCGCCCCGTGATCCCCTGCACGACCAGCCGGGTCTTCTTGTCCACCAGGATGCTCACGACCGGCCTCCTTTCTCCGCAAGCCCCACGACCTCGCGCACCGCATCGTCCATGTCGGTGAGGGTCGTGTACCCGGCCTCCTCGAGGATCTCCTTCGCGCGTTTCTCGTTCGTCCCGGTGAGGCGAATGACGATCGGGAGCATCGTCGAGCGCCTCTCGAAAGCGGTCCGGATTCCGACCGCCACGTCGTCGCACCGGGTGATGCCGCCGAAGATGTTGAAGAGAACCGCGCGGACCTTCGGGTCGCTCGTGATGATGTCGAGGGCGGCCACCACCTTGTCCGGGCTCGAGCTTCCGCCGATGTCGAGGAAGTTCGCCGGCTCCCCGCCGAAGTGCTTGATGACGTCCATTGTCGTCATCGCGAGACCGGCGCCGTTCACAACGCAGCCGATGTTCCCGTCGAGCGGAACATAAGAGAGGTTGTTCTCGCGGGCGAGGGTCTCCGCCCGCGCCTCCGCGTCGAGATCGCGCATCGCCTCGATCTCCTTCCGGCGGAAGAGCCCGCTGTCGTCGATGTTGATCTTCGAGTCGATCGCCCAGACCTCCCCCGAAGGGGTCGTGACGAGCGGGTTGATCTCCGCGAGAGAGGCATCGCACGCGAGGAACGCGTCGTACATCTTGAGAAGGATCGTCGCCGCTTCCTTCACGAGCCTCGGATCGTCGTACAGGCGCGAGGCGAGCCAGCGGGCCGCGTACGGGCGGAAGCCGACGTTCGGGTCGACCGTGAACCGAAAGATCTTCTCCGGCGAGGTGCGCGCCACCTCCTCGATGTCGACGCCTCCCGCCGGGCTCACGAGAAACGTGAGCCGCCGCTGATCGCGGTCGAGGATCATCCCGACGTACGCCTCCGTGGCGATATCGATCGCCTTCGACACGAGCACCTTCTTCACCGGGAGGCCCTTGATCTGCATGCCGAGAACGTCGCCCGCGACCCGCTCCACATCGTCCAAGTTCGGGACGTAGCGGATCCCGCCCGCCTTCCCGCGCCCGCCGACGTGGACCTGCGCCTTCACCATCACGGGAACGCCGATCCTCTCCGCCGTGCGGCGCGCCTCCGCGGGGGTCGAGACCGCGTCGCCGTCCGGCACGCGGACCCCCGCCCGGCGGAAGATCTCTCTCGCCTGATACTCGTGGATTTTCATCTTCTCCCGCTCCGTTTCTTCTTCGAAACGCCGTTCCAGAACCGGGTGAGTACCTCGTCGAGATCCGGCTTGCCGATCTCCTGAAGCTCGTACGTCACGCGCACCGCCGGGATCGGGATCTCGATCAGCCGGGTGAGATCGATCGGCGTGCCGATCACGACGACCTCGGCGTCGGACGCGCGGATCGTCGCCTCGAGATCCTTCACCTGTTTCTTTCCGTACCCCATCGCCGGCACGAGAGGACCGATGTCGGGGTAGTCCTCGTAGATCTTCCGGATCGATCCCTTCGCGAAGGGACGCGGGTCGACCGCCTCGGCGGCGCCGAATTTCATCGCGGCCACCATGCCGGCTCCGTATTCCATTTCTCCGTGTGTGAGGGTCGGCCCGTCCTCGACGACGAGCACGCGCTTCCCGCGCACGAGGCTCGGCCGATCGATCGAGACCGGCGACGCGGCGTCGATCAGAACCGCCTCCGGGTTGATCGCCGTTACGTTGCGGCGGACCTCCTCGACGTGGTCCGGATTCGCCGTGTCCACTTTATTGATGATCAAAACATCCGCCATCCGGACGTTCGCCTCGCCGGGATGGTAGGTGATCTCGTCGCCGGGGCGGTGCGGATCGACGACGACGATCGCGAGGTCGGGACGGAAGAAGGGGAGATCGTTGTTCCCGCCGTCCCAGAGGATCACGTCCGCTTCCTTCTCCATCGCGCGGAGGATCTTCTCGTAGTCGACGCCCGCGAAGACGGTCGTCTTCTTCCGGATGTGCGGTTCGTACTCTTCGCGCTCCTCGATCGTGCACTCGTTCTTGTCGAGGTCCCGAAGAGTTCGGAAGCGCTGGAAGACCTGCTTTCGGAGATCGCCGTACGGCATCGGATGCCGCGCGACCGCGATTTTCGCGCCGAGCCGGCGGAGAATGTCGGCTGCGCGCCGCGTCGTCTGGCTCTTCCCCGAGCCGGTGCGTCCCGCGCAGACCGAGACGACCGGCTTCGCGCTCGCGAGCGCGGTGCGCTCGAGGCCGGCGAGGCGGAAGTCGGGGCCGGCGGCGATCACTGCCGAGGCGATGTTCATCACCCGCTCGTGAGTCACGTCGCTATACGCGAACACGACCTCGTCCACGCGCTTGGCGCGGATCAAATCTCCGAGCTCCGCCTCGGGGAGGATCGGGATCGCCTCGGCATAGTGAGGCCCCACCAGCTCGAGCGGATACGCCCTGCCGTCAATGTTCGGGATCTGCGTCGCCGTGAACGCGACAACCTCCACGTTCGGGTCGTTCCGAAAGACCGTGTTGAAGGTGTGGAAGTCGCGTCCGGCGGCTCCCATGATCACCACCCGTCTTCTTCTCATCTGCCGATCCGTCCTTGTTCGGTTCTCGTTGGAATCGGGAGCGGAAGAGGCCGAACCGATGAGGCCATGCCCCCACGGCACAGGGGCTGATTGTAGCATCTCTCCCGGCGCGGACAAGGAGAAAGCCGTCTCGCTCTACCCGTACCGCTCCACAATGCGCGCGATGAGGCGCTGCGTAGAGAGTCCGGACCGAAGGGGGACGACGATCACATCGCCCCCCGCAGCGCGCACCGTCTCCGCGCCGACGATCGTCTCGGGCGAATAGTCGCCTCCCTTCACGAGCACGTCGGGACGGAGTCGTTCGATGAGCCGCGCGGGGGTCTCCTCGCCGAAGAGCACAACGAAGTCGACCATCTCGAGCGCCGCGAGAAGCTCCGCGCGCTCCGCTTCCGCGACGAGCGGCCTCCCCTCCCCTTTTAGCTTCCGAACCGAATCGTCCGTGTTGAGCCCGACCGCGAGGAGATCGCCGGCCCGTTTGGCGGCGCGGAGCACGTCGAGATGTCCGGCATGGAGGATGTCGAAGCAGCCGTTCGTGAAAACGAAGCGAAGCCCCTCGCGCGCGGCGCGCGCCCGCTCCAAGACAAGCTCTTCCTCGCGAACGACGCACCCCATCGTCACTCCCCGCGGAAGGCCCGCTCGAGCGCGGAAAGGGAGACCGCGGCCGCGCCGGATTCCTGCACCACCTCGCCCGCCGCGCGGTTCGCCACGATCGCCGCCTCGACGCCGCTCCCCCCCGCGAGGGAAGCCGCCGCGAACGCCGCGATCACCGTGTCCCCCGCTCCGGTTACGTCGAAGACTCGCCGCGCGACCGTGCCGATGTGCGTCACCGTCCCGTCCGGCTCGAAGAGGCTCATTCCCTCCGCTCCGCGCGTCACGAGAACCGTGGTCCCGGGGAGCATCTCGAGGAGGCGCCTTCCCGCGCGAAGGAGAGAGGCATCGTCGATAATCCGCTCCCCCGCCGCGAGGCTCGCCTCGGCGAGATTCGGCGTGACCAGCGAAGCCCCGCGGTAGAACGAGAAATGCTTCACCTTTGGATCGACGAAGACTGGACGCTTGATGCCCGATGCGTCGATCGCCCGACGCACGCTCCTTTCGGAGACGACCCCCTTCGCGTAGTCGGAAAGAACGAGCCCGTCTGCGGAAAGGACCGCCTCGGAGAGAAGATCTCCGATTCTCTCCTCTGTCTCTGCGTCGAGCGGGTCTTCGCGCTCATGATCCACGCGGACGACCTGCTGTTGGTTTGCGAGGATGCGCACTTTCCGCGTCGTGGGGCGCCCGGGCGCGCGAACGACGAGGCCCGTGCTCATCCCGGCGGCCCCGAGGAGATCGAGGAGAGCCTCGCCGTCCGCGTCGTCGCCGATCACGCCGCAAAGCATCGGCTCGGCGCCGAGCGCGAGGAGGTTCCGAGCGACGTTCGCCGCCCCCCCGAGCCGCTCTTCCTCTCGAACGACGCGCACGACCGGAACCGGCGCCTCGGGAGAGATCCTCGAGACCTCTCCGAACACGTACCGGTCGAGCATGAGATCCCCCGCCACGAGCACGCGAAGGCTGCGGAAGCGGGAGAAGAGGTCGGCGGCGCGGGCCGGATCGATCGTCGGGGTCATCGCGCTCCTCGGTTCGCGTCCGTTCGGGCGTTCAACAACGCGTGGATTATGCACGCGGCGGGAGAGCCGGTCAACGCGCGACTCTCCCCGGCGCGGTTGCGGGGCGCTCGGCCGACGGTTATAGTCTCCCCATGTTGCGGAACGCTCTCGCTGGAAAGGCGTGGCTCTTGAGCCGGGCTTACGGCTCGTGCGCGATCCTCGCCGCTCTTCTTCTCGCGTTCGCCTCCGCGCCCGGAGCCGCGCCGCCGAAGCCGGTCCCGGTCTCGTGCCTCTATCCGCGCTGGGCGGCCGGCGAGGACGTGGGAAAGAGAGCGGGCGCTTCCTCCGAGACCGCCCTCGTCCCCGCGCTCGCGGAGACGATCCGGGGCGCCGCGCCCGACTCGATGGCCGCCGTGGTCGTTCTTCTCGACTGGACCGATCAGGAGGCGCGGCGGACGACGAATCCTCCATCCCGCTTCGAGAAGGAGTATTTCCAGACGTCGGCCCTTCAAAACGAGACGATGCGCGACTACTATCTCGAGATCTCCGGCGGACGCTTCCGAATCGGCGGAACGGTTACCGTCTGGCTTCGCTCCTCTCTCCCGTACGGATACTATGTGAACGGAGACGGAACTCCGGGAACCAAGGACGACTACGGGTTCGACACATCGGCCGAGGCGTTCGCCGCGAAGCCGTACGCGGCAAACGTGTGGGGGATCGTCCGCGAGGCGGTCGATCTCGCGCGCGCCGCCGGGCTCGACTTCTCCCTCTTCGACAACGACGGGCCGGACCGAATCCCCTCTTCCGGGGACGACGACGGGATCGTCGACGCGCTCATCGTCCTCCACGCGGGGGCGGGCGCGGAGCGTGTCTTCGACCCGTACCTCGGGCCGAGCCAAATCTGGTCGCACAAGTCGGACATGAACGATCCGGCGATCCTCGGTCTCATCGGGCCCACCCTCGCCGACGGCGTCCGGATCGGTCCGTACAACATGGTCCCCGAGATCGGGCAGACCGGCGTGTACGCCCACGAGTTTGGGCACATCCTCGGGCTTCCCGATCTCTATCGAACGTACAACCAAGACGGCACGACCATTCAGGAATCAACGATCGGAGCCTATTGCCTGATGGACGCCGGCTCGCTTCTCCCCTTTCGGACGACCGGGACCGTGGCCGCGGGGGATTCCCCCTCCCACGTGAACCCGTTCTTCAAGGCGTGGCTCGGGTGGATCGACCCGGTCGGCTACGAGGCGGGCCCCGACTTCTCGGGGCCGCTCGCGCTCCGGCTCGACGAGGTCGAACGCGGCGGAGAGGTCGTTCGCCTCCTCTCCAACCCGGGCGGAATCGACTGGGACGGCAAGGGAAGCGGAACGGGCGAGTACTTCCTGATCGAGAACCGAAGGCAGGTCGGCTTCGACGCCTATCTTCCGGGATCGGGCCTCCTCATTTGGCACGTCAACGAAAGAAGGCCGGCGAACGAGTCGGCGGATTTCGCCAAGCGGCTTCTCGGGGTCGTGGAGACCGACGGCGCCCCGGGCAACCTCGGAAGCTCGACCCCTCAAGGATCGCTCAACCTCGGCGAGGAGGCCGATTGTTGGCCCTACGGCTCCAAGACCGAGTGGACCGACGAGACGAGCCCCTCGTCCGCTTTGCACGGGGGCGCGTACTCCGGCGTCGCCGTCAGCGAGATCCGCGAGCAGGGGGCGAGGATCGCCTTCACGCTCGATCTCGAGAGCGTGCGGAAGGGGGAGCCGTACGTGTACCCGAACCCGTTCACTCCCGCGAAGGACGAGCAGGCGGCGATCGCATTCCGCATCTCGACGGGGACACAAGAAGATGCGGTGACGACCTCGGTTCGCCTGTATGATCTCGGAGGACGTCTCGTCCGAACGCTCGAGCGCGCCGGGGACGAGATCGTCGCCGACGGGGAGGGGATGCGGGCGTTCTGGGACGGCCGGAACGACGCGGGCGAGGAGGTCGCCTCCGGAGTTTATCTCTACGTGATCGCGGGCGCCGGGGATCCGAAGACCGGAAGGATCGCGGTCCTGCGATAGGAGAAACATGATGGAAGAGCCGAAACCGAAACTGAACATCGAGCTCGGCGAGAAGGAGGCGGAGGGGATTTACTCGAACCTCGTGCTCATCTCGCACAGCCCGTCCGAGTTCATCATCGACTTCGCCCGCATGCTCCCCGGCCAGCCGAAGGCGAGAGTCTTCTCGCGCATCGTGATGACGCCGCCGAACGCGAAGGCGCTCCTCGAGACGTTGAAGCGGAACATGGACATGTACGAAGAGAAGCACGGCGCGGTGAAGCTTCCCGGAAAACAGGAACCCTCGCAGGGTATCGGCTTCCGGCAGGGCTAGGAGAGTTCTTGGCCTTCATCGACGCCAGAGGCATCGAGGACGGCGCCTCCCTCTCGGCCGACCTCTGTATCGTAGGCGCCGGCGCCTGCGGAACGACCCTCGCGGCAGAGCTCGAGGGTTCTTCCAGCAGCATCCTCCTCGTCGAAAGCGGCGGCTTCGGCCCGGACGAGGAGACCCAGGCGCTCTACGATCTGGAAAGCGTCGGCTACCCGATCCGCGAGAAGTTTATGTCGCGCGCACGGTACTACGGAGGTTCGTGCAATCTTTGGGCGGGACGGAACATGCTCCTCGAGCCGATCGACACGGCCCGCCGGAGCTGGGTCGCCGGGAGCGGCTGGCCGATCCCCTATGAGGAGATCGCCTCGTATCATGCGCGCGCGGCGCGGGCTCTTCGCCTTCCTTCGATCGAGAAGTTTGACCCGTCAACCTACGCGAGCCGAATGACAAGGGACGAGAAGGCTCTCTTCGCGGTGGGACGGCTCCGGCCCGCGATCTCCCTCTGGGGAACGAAGCCGAGGCGCTTCGGTGCCGCCCACAGGAAACGACTCCGGCGCTCCGCGAACACGCGCGTTCTTCTTCAGGCGAACGCCGTCCGCGTCGTCCTCGACCGCGAGGGGCGCGCGGTCGAATCGATCGAGGTGCGGACCCTCGCGGGGAAGCGAATCGAGATCCGGGCGAGGAGCTTCGTCCTCGCTTGCGGCGGCATCGAGAACGCGAGGCTTCTCCTCGTCTCGCGCGACCGCCGTCCGGACGGGGTCGGCAACGGCTCCGGCGCGGTCGGGCGCTTCTTCATGGACCACCCGCGCGCCGTGTACGGAACGGTGAGCCTCCGCAAGGGGAACCGCGTCCCTCTCATCCGCGGCATTCCGCTTCGCGACGGCAAGGTCCAGTTCGGGATCGGGCTCTCCGAAGAGATCCAGCGCGGCGAGGGGCTCCTCGACCACTACGCGACGCTCGAAGCGCGCTACTCCGCGTACGTCGAGCAGAAGTACGAGACGATGGTTCAATCCGCGAAGGTTCTTCTTCGAAGAGGTTATGCCGGAAGCCGGTGGAAGATCGGACGCGCGGAGTTCGGCGAGATTCCGGGGATGATCTACCTTCTCACGCCGAAGGAGCTGATGCCCCACTTCGTCTATCGATGGATGACGACGATCCGCCGCGTGTGGAACCCGGAGTCCGGCGGGAACGAGAGGGTCGTCGTCTACTTCTGCGAGCAACCTCCGGATCCGGAGAGCCGTGTCGCCCTCTCGGACGAAAAGGACGCGCTCGGCATGGCGCGTGTCCGCCTGCATTGGAAGATCCCCACGGAGGTTTCGAGAACCCTCTTCCGCCTCCAGGATCTTCTCGCCGAGCGCCTCGCGGCCGAGGGGATCGGCACGCTGACGCCGGGCGAGGGGGAGCCCCGCTTCTCCGACGCCTCCCATCATCTCGGGACCACCCGCATGTCCGACGATCCGAGGGACGGGGTCGTCGATCGGAACTGCCGCGTGCACGAGGTCCGGAATCTCTACATGGCGGGCGGCTCGGTCTTTCCGGCGACCGGACATTCGAGCCCCACGCTCACGATGATCGCGCTCGCGCTCCGCCTGGCCGACCACCTTCGCGACGAGAGCGCGTGTACAATCTAGCCTGGAACCGTTCCTCGGCGCCCCTCTCGTTCCCCGCTACTTCCAGAAACGAACCGCGGCGAGGTCTTTCTCCTTGATCTCGCGGGTAAGCGCGAGAAAGAGGAGATAGACGCCGAGGACCGCCGCATATTTCACGAGAAGGAGCGCGCCGTCCGCGCGAAGGAGAAGCGCGACCAGAAGCGCGGCGAGGGAGGCGAGGATTCCGCTGAGAAACGTGCGCCGTAGGAGAAGCCCGCCGAATCGGCGCCAGACCAAGAAGGCGTAGAGCGCGGCGCCGACGGATGTCGCCGCGAGAAGCGAGAACGCCGCGCCCACGGCGCCCGCTCGCGGAACGAGGATCATCCCCGTCCCCACCATGAGCGCGAGAATCCCGAACCCGAGGAACGCGACGCGGTAGAACTCCCCCCGGCCGAGCAGCATGTAGGAGAAGGAGACGAGAAAGGCGAGGAGCGCGTACGCGAAGATGAGAACGCGAAGAACCTCTCCCCCGCCCGAGTACTTCGCGGAGAAGAGAAAGGTCATGATCCTCTCCGCGTCCAGCGCGACGAGGAGCGCGACCGGGAGAAGGACGAGCCAGAGGAAGCGGACGGCCCCATGCACGTACGCGAGCGCCGCGGCGTCGTCCCCCTGCGCGATCGCCCGCGAGATCGAAGGGAAGAGCACCGCGCCGACCGCGATCACGATCATCTCCGGCCCCTTCGCGAGATGTGCGGCGGCGACGTAGACACCGATGCTCCCCTTCGCCGCATCGCCGGAAAGAGATTTCAAGATCCAAAGATGGACATTGTGAAGAAACGAGAGAGCGAGAGCGGAGAGGGCGAGCGGTATCGCGATCCGCATGAGAATCCCGAGGAGCCTCCGGTCGGGCTTCGCGACGCGGATCGGGATCCGAGCGGTCAAGATCAAGAGCCCGATGAGGGAGCTTGCGATGATCACCGCGAGGGCGCGGGCGACCGTGACCCCGACCGCCGTGAGGAGAAGCACGCCGAACAGCTTCGCGAAACCGACGACAAGGCCGCCGAGGGCGACGGTGCCGAACTTCCTCTGGCCGAGGCCGACGCCCCGCAGAACGAAGTAGATCCCGAAGAAAGGAATGTCGAAGGCCGCGAGACGGAAGAGACCCGCTTCGCCCGGAGCGTTGAGGGCCCTGGCGAAGAAAGGGGCCGCAAGAACGAAGAGCACGAAGACCGCCAGATAGGAGACGAAGCCGAGAACCAGCGTCGTTTGGCCCACCGCCTCCTTCTCCTCGCGACCCTCCGCGATGAGGCGGGTCGCCGCCGCAGGGACGCCGAACTGTCCCGTCGTCTCCGCCCACGCGAGGACGGAGAGGATGATTCCATAGAGGCCGAACGCCTCGGGCCCCAGCTCCCGCGCGAGGATCAGCGTCGCGAAGTATCCGGTGAAAAGCCCGAGCGCGTGCTCCGCCGAAAGCTGCAACGTCCCCTTCGCCGCCCCGTGAGTCAACGTTCTCCTCCCGACCGACTATCGTCCCTCGTCGACTCGCGCGAGGCGCCCGGCCTTCCTCCCGCGCTCCGCCGGGTGAGAAGACCCGCCATCTCCTCCTCCGTTTCCCACTTGTGAAACAGACGCCCCCACGTCTCCACGCAGACGAGATGGAAAAACGAGTGGGGGTTTTCGCGGTGAAGCCTCGCGAAATCCCCGATCGCGTCCGCGTCGAGCCGGAAGAAGTCCGCGCAGAACCCGTTGCGAAAGAGCTCCGGACGAGCGAGACGCGCGAGATAGCGCGCCTCGGGCAGAGCCCACGCGATCTTTTTCCTGTGAACGATCTGCGCCGGCACATAGCGGCTCGCGACCTCCTTCAGGGCCCACTTGTTCGTGCCGCGCCGGAGAAGAAAGCCGAGCGGATAGTGGATCGAACGTCGGATGGAGTCCTTGTCCTGCACTGGGTCGCGGTGCTCCGCGGAGACCGCCATGCCGAGCCGGTCTGCGCGATGGAAGAAGCGCGGGCGTAGAAGCGCGAGGTCGGCGAGCCGCGTCGCCTGGATCCCGCGCTCGGAAGCGCTCCTCAAGAACGAGTAGGCGTCTTCGCATCTTCCGATGAGCACGTCCCGCGCGTGTCCCCGGACGGAAGACGCGCTCCCTCCCGCTCGAGCGCCTCGCGCGCGGCGGAGCGGTTCGTGAGAAAACCATCGAAGACGATCGAGAGCGCCCCGTCCCGTCCCTCGAAGATCCCGCCGCCGTTCTTCCGCGGGTAGGTCCAGACCGTTTCCCCGAAACAGAAGCCTCGGCCTTCGAGCACGCGTCGCCTGTCGGGACCTCGGTGCGCGAGTAGGTCGCACATCCGCCCGACGGTCGCGCGGGCCTCCTCCCCCGACGCCGCTTCCGAAAAGACGAGGCCCGCGATTCCGGACACGGTCCACCCTCCCTACACTTCGCGCCCGCGCCGCCGGATCAGCGGACAAGGCTCTCCCAAACGCCGCCGTCCATGTCGCTCGGAACGTCGCACCCGAGAAGACCGAGGATCGTCGGGGCGAGGCCGACAAGATGCTCCGCGCCGAGAAGCGATCCCGCTCGGAACTCCGGTCCCCTCGCGGCCACGAACGCGTTCGGCCGGTGGTTTCCGGTGTAGTACGGAGCGATCGCGTATCCCGGACCGCCGGTCACGCGTCCCGCAGCCGGCGACTCGACGGCGTCCAGGATTCGCGCCTCGGGGCTCCACGTGACGACGAGGTCCGGAAGGTGCGCGCTCTCCTTCCCCGGGAAGAGCTCCTGTGCCCGCGCGATCCGCGCGGCCGCCCGCGCACCGTTCTCCGGGTTCACGAGATCTCCGAGGCTCGCCTCGAGAAACGCGAGAAGCTCCTCCGCCTCGGGTCCCGGCTCCACGATCCCGCGGGGCTCTCTTCCCTTGAGGTTCAAACGAACATAGCCCTCGTTCGCGTTCGGGACGACGTACGCCTTCGTCCGTTCCCAATCGATGCCGTGGCTCGCCCATTTCGTGCTCATCCTATAGTGAAGCGCGCGCGGAATGCGGCGGGTGACCTCCTGCCGAAGTCGAAGCGGAACGAGACGACGCGCGCGAGAGAGAAGCCCCGGCCCGCTCGCTCTTCCTCCGACCTCCTCTCCCTCCCCCGCGCCCGGCGCGAAGTAGACGCCGAGTCGGCGGAGAACGCCGGGAATGAGATGACAACCGGCGTAGTTCGGTCCCATCCCGTCCGCCGAGACGACGAGGACGTGGACCGAGTCGTCGGTTTCGGCGAGAAGCTCCCCGAGGGCCTCGTCGACGGCGGCGTAGACATCCCGGAGCGCGTGTTCCAACCCCCGCGCCTCCTCGGGCCGATGAGCCGGATAGGAGGAATCGACGATGTGCCACAGGTAATGGCCCGCCGCGTGGGTCTCGGCGAAGTTGACGTAGGCGAAATCCCACGGGTGCTCGCGGAGAAGCCACCGATTCACTTTCGACTTCAAGGAAAGAGCGGCTCGAAGCCGATCACGTAGCCAACGCGGGTCGGGGACGGTGAGCACCTTCGTGTGCTCCGGAAACGGATAGGCCCCGAAAAGCCGGCGGATCTCCTTGCCGATCGCACGGGGAACCGTTTCCGGGTCCGAGAACCAGGTCCAGGTCCCGTATTCGTGGACCTGGATCCCCGCGAACGGCTCGACCGGGTGCGCGAAAAAGGCATCGGCGACGAGGCAGCGGCGGCCCGCCTCGTCGAGGAACTTCCAGAAGGGGGGCATCGCTTGATCCTGCGCGCGGGCGCGGCGAATCCCCTGCTCGCCGGCGCGAACCTGATAGGCGTGATAGATCCCATGCTTGCCGGGCAGCGTGCCGGTGTGCACGGTCGGCCACGCGGATACGTGCAGGATCTCGGCGGCGGTTCGGGGCTCTCCCCAGACCCCCTCCTCGCGGAGCGCGCGGAAATGGGGAAGATGACCTTCGCGGCACCAGCGGTCGATGAGCGCCCCGTCCGCGATGTCCACCCCGACAAGCAGAACGCGCCGGTTCCCCGCCGGCGCTCTTCGGCTTCCCCTATTCGCGCGCCCGCTTCGCTTCGTCATCCCGATCGCGTTCTCAGAGTCGAGTCCCGCTCAGAGGACCCGCCCATCACCTCGTCGATCGCCACGCGCCTCCCCTCCTTGTGCGAGATCCACGCGGCCTCGACCATGGCGAGCGAGCGGATGTTGTCCTCGCCGCGCGTTTCAGCGGGAGCGCCGGTAACCACCGCGTCACGAAGAGCGTTGAGGAGGGACGTCGTTCCGCCCCGCGGGTACTTCGTGGCGTCCCCGGGCGGCACCTTCACGCCCCGGACCGGAAGGAAGAGCTTCTTCCCGCGCGCGCGCCGGAAGACATACTTCCGATTCGTCCATAGATCGCCCTTCTCCCCCTCGACGCGGAGCATGAAGGAGAAGTAGGGCGAGGCGAGCGTGCTGTAGTACTGAACGTGCATTCCGCCCTCCATCTCGACGAGCGCCTCCGTGCTCGCGAAGCCCTTCCATCCGCTCCACGGAGGGTTCCACGCGCGCGCCGAGATCCAGGCCGCGTCGCGTGAAAAGAGCGCGCGAATGCTGTCGAAATGGTGCACGCCGATTTCTTGAAGGTGCGGGTTCTCGAGCTCGTCGACCCACGCGGGGAGCCGATCCTTCGGTTGGTTCCGATAGTCGACGAACGTCGCCGCGCTGATCGTCCCGAGCACGCCGTCGGCGAGGACCTTCCGGACCGTCCGCTCCGCCGGCCAGTAGCGGTAGTTCTCGGCGACGAGAATCGGCTTCCCGACCTCGCGAGCCTTTTCGAGAACCCGCTTCGCCTCGCGGACGGTGACCGCGAGCGGCTTTTCCGTCATCACGGGAAGACCGGCCTCGAGGGCGAGGAGCGCGTGCTCCGCGTGGAGGTCGGACGGGGTCGCGATGAGCACGGCGTCGGCCTCGGTCTTCTCGATCGCCTCGCGGATGTCGGTGTAAAGGGCGCAGAAGCCGCTGCCGTAACGGGCGCGGACCGCATCCAGCGCCTCCCGCCGGCAATCGACGCACGCGGCCGTGGTCGTGTCGGGATGCGCCCGGATGAACTCGATCCAATGGCCGCCCCGCACGCCCACCCCGATCTGAAGAATACGGAGAGCCACTTCAGGCATCCTCCCCAAGCGGTTCGGTCAATCTCTCCACGCGTGTCCGTCCATAGAGGAGGGGCGCGCGACGCCGAACGCGGCGAGCACGGTCGGCGCGAGATCGTACACGCTTCCGCCCTCGCGCGTCTCCCCGCGCGGCATCCCCGGCCCTCGAACGATCGCGAAGCCGGGGGGCGCGTGCGTGCCCGTCCTTCCGTCCGGCGAGAAACCGCTCACGGTCCCGATTTCCGGAGAGGAGAGCTCGTCGATCTCTGTCTCGTTCGACCAGAGAACGATGAGGTCGGGGAGGAAGGAGCGGCGCTCCCCGGGATAGCGGTCGTCCGTGAGAACGACCTCCCTCACGGCCGGCCTTCCGGTGCGCGGGTTCACGAGCTTCCGGAGAGACTCCGCCAGCTCCAGAGAAACCCTCCCGCCCTCGGTCCCCGGGGCGACCGTTCCCTTCGGCTCTCGTCCTTTTAGGTTCAAACGAATACACCCTTCCAGATCGGTCGGCAGGCAGAACGCCCGGGTCCTCGTCCAGTCGACCCCCTTCCAGTCGAGGCGGCGGTTGATCGCGTCCCGAATCCCCCACGGGAGCCGTCCCGCGATCGCCTTCCGGACCTCCGGTCGAACGAGGTTCTTCACGCGCTTCGCGATCCCCTTCTTGGGGGGAGCGCCGGCCGGGCCCGGTTCCGGCGGAGGCGAGGCGGCGTAGTAACCGAGCCTCCGGAGGACCTCGGGGAGAAGATGCCATCCCGCCCGGTTGGGTCCGACCCCCTCGCCCGAAACGACGACGACCAGGGCCTCGGGACCCGCCTTCTCCAGAATCCGCCCGAGGCCGCGATCGATTGCCTCATAAACCTTTCGGAGAGGAAGAAACTCGTCCCCCTCTTCTCTTCCCGGCTCGGCCCCCGGCGGCCAGCAGCAGTGGGCGGCGGGATGCGTCTCGCAGTAGAGCGCGAGGAAGAGATCCCACGGCTCCTCGTCCATCAACCAGAGGATCGCGTCGGTCTTCGCGTGCGCCGCCCGCGCGAGTCGCTCCGCGATCGGTTCCGCCTCGAGGGGCGAGAGCCCGACCTGCAGGGCGTCGAGGCCGAGAGGATACGGTCCGACTTCCCTCCGGAGACGCCCGATGAGACCCGAGGGCGTCGACATCGGTTTCCAGTAACGCGCCCACGTTCCCCAATCGAAGACTTGGGCGCCGCGGAATCCTTCCTCGGGATGCGTGTAGGTCGCGTCGAGCACCACGCACCGCTTCCCCGCGTCCGCGAGGATCTTCCAGAACGTCGGCCGCCCGTAGAGCCCCTTGTGGAAGCGGCGGTATCCCTGAAGCCCCGGCGCCGGCTGGACCGTGTAATAGACCCCGTGCTTCCCCGGATGCGTTCCAGTGTAGATCGACGGCCACGCCGAGACATGCAGGTCCTCCGCCGGGGTAGAAAGATCCCGCCGGATTCCCCCCGAGAGAAGCGATCGGAGGACGGGAAGAGACCCGTCCTCCGCCCATCGTTGGATCCTCTCGCCGGAGCCGCCGTCGAGCCCGATGACAAGGACCCTCCGCTCGGCGGGGCCTACCATGGCGAACGCACCCGAAGAATGGAGAGGCCGATGACCGCGATCGCGAAGACCATGTTCAGGTAGATGAGCCGGGGCGCCGGGCGGTGTCCGACGAACCACTGGTAGGCGGCCATGCAGCCGACGAGGACGATCTTCACGGCCATCACGCGGCCGAGCGGCTCGTTCCAGAACTCACCCGAGACCACGTGATGAACGGTGATGTTGTTCAGGATGATCATGAGAACGCCGGTGACCCCGAGAACGGCAAGGCTCGGCCACCCGAAGCCTCCCCAGCGGAGCCCCGCCTCGCGCACCTGCCGCCCCGTTTCCGGGGGATCGACTTCCTTCAGCGAAAGCCCCGCGACCAGGGACCAGAAGAACATGTGGCCGAACCAGGCGAGGGCGGCGAGAACGTGGAGCGCGACAAGAACCGAGTAGGCGTTCATTTCCCCACCAAGCGCGCGAGAAGCGCGGAAAGAACGACGACGATGACGGCCCCCAGGAGGTTCCCATACGCCGTCCGCCGCGAGGGGCGGGCAGCCAGGCGAAACTGAAGGCCGGCGAGGAGAAGAACCAAAACGAGCTTCACCGCGAGAAGGCGTCCGAAACGATCGGTCAGAAAGCGCCCCGAAACGAGATCGCCGAGCCCGATCCCTTCCGCGAAGACGAGAAGAAAGCCCGTGATCGCCAGAACAACGAGGAGCAAACCTCCGACCTGTGAAAACTTGAACCGGAAAGGCGCCGGGATCTTGCGCGGCGGCCAAGGTGCCCGGTTCACGGCCTCGAACACGCGCGCCGCTTCAGACGATCCGCCGGCGCGGGCGATCGGTCCGGCGACGATCGTCCAGAAGAGAACGTACCCGACCCAGAGGATCGACGTCATGATATGCAGGAAGACGACGAGAAGATGCACAGCCATCGCGCCCGAGAGCCCTCCTCGTGGTTTCCTCGCCGGGCCTCTGTCCGTCCCCTCTCCGCGCCCGGCGAGTATCGGCGCCCGCGGTCTCGAACGATCCTACTCCACTTCGCGTTCCGTGCAACACATTTCCCGGCGCGGGTGGGCTACCCGCGATCGGCCGGCGGCCTTGCGGACTTCCTCCTCGCAGATCGCGAGATAACTCCGCGCCGTCTCCTCCCAAGAGGGGACGGCGACCGAGCAGCCCGCCCGCTCCCCCATCTCCCGAAGCTGCTCGCGCGGCGGGAAGTCGGAAAAGAACAGGGCCCAGGCGCTTTCGGTGTTCTCGAGAAGAAAGCCGGTCTCCCCGCTTCGGATCAGCCTTCGGATGTTCCCGCTCGGCACGCTCGCCACCGCGCGCCCCGAGGCGAGATACTCCGGAATCTTTAGGGTTGAATAGACGACCTCGCCTCCCAGAAAGACCGAGGCGTCGTACGGCGCGAGACAGAGATCGGCGGCTGCGATGTACTCGGGTATCGTCTCGTGAGGGATTCTCCCGTGGAAGAGGACCGGAGCCGGAACTTCCCGCGCGATCCGCTCGTAGGTCTCTCGCAGGCTTCCGTCCCCCGCGATGTGGAGCTCCGCCCCCCGCGGCGACCCATGCCGGAGCGCCGTGAGGAGCGGAACGAGCGTATGCGTCCGATCGAGCACTCCCGAGTAGAGGAGAACGACCGCATCGGAGCGCACACCGAGCTTCGCCCTCGCCTCCTCGCGATCCCGGGGCCGGAAGAGGGCGCGATCGACGCCGAGCCCGACCACCGCGATCTTCTCCTCGGGGATCCTCCAGCCGCGCGCGACGAGAACCTTCAGCTCTTCCGTCTCGACGATCACGCGCGATGCGCTCCGCGCGCACCGCCCGGCCCACGCGCGCGCGGTCCGGTGCCGCGCGAGCCGGAGGAGACCGGAGAGCCCTCGGATCGGCTCTTCGAGCATCGGGGGGATGTTCTCCACCAGCACTCCGGGAACGCCCGCCCGGACGGTCTTCTGAGCGACGTACCCCGAGAGAAGCCAGCTCTTCTCGAGCACGACGTCGAAGGAGGCGGTTTCCTTCCGGACCCAGCGATCGACCGAACGGAGGTACGAGAAGAACGCGAAGAGACCGACTCCACGCGCCGCCGCGTCGTCGAGCGGAATGCCGCCCGGGCGGCCGGACGGCTCGATCTCGAGGACTCGGAACGCTTGAGGTGCTAACGGTTCCAGCATCGAGCGAAAGACGACGGTGACGTCCGCGTGCTCTCCGAGCGCCCCCGCGAGGTTGAGGACGTTTCGGGTCGGGCCGGCCGAGGGGAGGAGGTTGTGCCCCGGGACGACGTAGGCGATCCGGAGCCGCCGCGCACCGCTCACGGCCGGCTCCTTTCGAGAAGCCGGCGGTAGATCGCCTCGGTCTCCTCCGCCTTGGCCGCCCACGAGTGCTCCGCGGCCCGCGCGGCGGCCGCATCGCCGAGACGCCGCGCGAGAGCGGGGTCCTCGAGGACGCGAAGCACGGCCGCCGCGAACGCCTCGACGTCGCCGTTCGGCACGACAAGACCGGTCCTTTCGTGCTCGACGGAGACGGCCGATCCCTCGAACGACACGATCGGCCTCCCCGCCGCCATGTAGTTCAACACCTTCTGCGGGATGCCGTCACATTCCGTTCTCGGGTTCAAGGCGAGGTCCGCCCCCGCGAGGAGGCTCGGGATCTCGGCGAAGGGAGCCTGCACAAGATCGACGCGATCCCGGATGCCGAGCCGGCGCGCAGATTCCTCGTAGGGATCGAAAGGAGAGTTCGTCACAAGAAGAAGCCGGACATCGGCCCGGACCGCGGCGACCCGAGCGAAGACATCGAGAAGAAGATCGATCCTCTGGTAGAGCGCGAGGTTTCCGGTGAAGACGAGACGCCGAACGCGGCTCGGCGGTCGGGCGCGGTTTCGCGCTTCCTCGAAGAGCTCGAGCTCCACCCCGTTCGAGACGACCGTGATGTTCTCGCCGCGCACGATCCCGTCTCGGATCAGCCGCTCGCGGATGCGCGGAGCGACCGCGATCACGTGGTCGGCTGAGGGCGGCACCCGCCGGTCGAGCCACCGTCCGACCCTCTTCTTGAGGGACGCGAACGGGCCGCCGTAGTAGGGGAGCTCCGATTCCAGAAGAGTATGCGCATCGTACACGAGAGGGATCCTCCCCCGAACACCGGCGAGCCGCGCCACGAGGAGCCCCTCGTAGTGATGCGCGTGCACGAGATCGATCGGCTGTTCCCGGAGAACCTTGCGAAGGAGAAGCACGAGGAGCGGATCGAGAACGAGGAGTTTCTGGGGGCTCGGTCCGGGAGAGGTCTTCCGGTAGGTCGCGACCTCGCGGATTCGATGGATCCGAATCCCTTCCGCCGCTCGGGGATCGCCGAGATGATAGGCGGCGACATGAAGCTCGTGACCGCGCGCGGCGAGCGCCTCTGCGAGCCGGAGGATCCGGACCGGCGTGCCCCTCGCCGCCGGGAAGGGACACGCGGCGACGACCGCGATTCGGAGTCGATGCTTCATCCGTCTATCTCCCGACCATCAAAGAACGCGAACCACCCATCGCCAATAGAAATCAAGCGCCCCCTCCAGCATACGCCTTCCCGCCCGCTCGGCCGCGCCTTCCGTCATCTCCTTGCGCAAGGGGAGCGGTCCGCCGCTGAGTATCTCGCGATCCGGCGTCTTCCGCCCCTCCTGAATCCGCCGCCGCTCCCGGCAAAGCGCCCCGCTCCGGCCGAGAAGCCAGCCAACCGAGCCGAGATAGAGTCCGATCCATCCCATCCGGAGGGCGATCGCGATCTGGGCGATCTCATAGAGAAGAAGCGCGGGGGAAAGAAGGAGGAGCGTGCGCGCGCTGTAGAGACGAAGAACCACCTGCCACCGGTTTCGTATGAGACACCGGACCCGCCGGGGCGTGTAGCGGCCGCTCCGCCGGAGGGAGAGCCCCGCGGTCCCCTCCCCGTGCAGGCATTCGGCCCTCGGGACGGCGAGAACCTCGTGCCCCGCGAGGCGCGCCCGAAACCCGAGATCGTGATCCTCCAAATAGATGAAGAACGAAGGATCAAAGAGAGGGCCGGTCCCCCAGCGGGCCCGGTCGAGAAGGAAGCACGCGCTGATCATCGAGTCGATCCGCCGGATCCCCGCCGGCGCTCCGGCTTTGGGCAGTCCTTCGTTCTCCGGCACCTGAACGCCCGTGAAGTGGCTCCTCGCCCCATCGTACTGGATCGTGTCCGGCTTCGACGCGAAGAGGACGCGCGGGACGGCGAGAACCGCGCGCGGGATCTCGTCGAGCGCTTCGGTGAGGAGCGCGACCGAACCGGGAAGAGGCGAGACGTCGTTGTCGAGAAAGAGGACCCGATCGCCGCGCGCTTCGAGGAACCCGGTCTGCCGCGCATGGGCGGGCCCCCGGTTCTCCTCGAGCGCGACGATCCGGACCGACGGGAACCTCTCGCGCACGATCGCGAGGCTTCGGTCCTTCGAGGCGTCGTCGACGAGAACGACCTCGTCGAACGCGGTCCCTTCCTCGAACAGCGCGCGAAGCGTCCCCTCCAGAACCGCCTCCCCTTCGTGGTTGATCACGCAGGCGGAGAGGTTGCTTCCTCCTCGATTCTCACGGCTCGCCACGGCGCGATGCCCCCTTCCTCGATGAATCCGGGCGCTCGAGACGATCGCCATACGCCTCCCCGCGGAGCACGAACGGATCGGAAAGGCCGCGGAGCGCGCGGAGGCCGCGGGTCTTCAAGACGAGGGCGGCGAGGGAGGAGCCGAGAAGCGCCGCATCGAGCGGGCGTTCCCCGCGCATCCAGCCGAGGACGTATCCCGAGGTGAACGCGTCCCCGCAACCGGTGCTGTCCGCGCGCTCCGCGGCGCGGATCGGAACGGCGGGGATCTCCGCGAAGAGACGCCCCCCGTTCTCGCGCCAGGCGATCGAAGCGCCCGATGTCCCGCGCGTCGCGATCGCGACGTTCGGGCCCGCATCGAGAAGCGTCCGGAGAACGTCGCGGAGCTCCCCCTCGAAGCGTCCTCTCTCTCCCGCGAACCAGCGTATTTCCTCCTCGTTCCCCTTGAGCACCCGGATCGGCGCCGCCCATTCGCGCCAGGCGGGGATGTTCCGGTAGCCGCGCCCGGGGCCCTTTTCGAACGTCAGCACGAGACTCTGAATGTCGAGGACGATCGGCGTTCCGCGCGACCCCATCGCGCGAAGAAGCTCCGGCGTGAGCTCTTTCCCCCAGATCAGGTTCGCGACGACGAGATCGCACTCCGCGGCCGGCCGCACCTCCTCCTCGCGAAGAGGAACGATCCGCTCGATCAGCGTCTCCTCTCTCTCGTCGGGCGTGACATAACGAAGAACGGTTTCGTTCGTCCCCCCCGGCCACCAGATGAGATGCGAACCATCGATACAGGAATAGTCGGAGAAGAGGCTTTCCACCTCCTCGCGCTTCTCGATCCCGGCGCGCGCGATCGGAAGCGCGGCATCCCCTTCGCGAAGGAAGGGTGCGAGCGTGAGAACGTTGTAGAGAATCCCTCCGAGATCCTCGTGCGTCCTCCCATCCGGAGCCACGATCCGGTCGTGGTTGATCGTGCCGACGACGGCGATCCGGCTCACGGCGCCTTCCTTTCGCCGGAGGGGGCGGTCTTCCAGCGCCGGTGCGGCCAGAAGTAGTGATCCGGACGCCTGCGGATCGCCTCCTCCAGCATCCTGGAGACCGCAGACATGAGGCGGAGAACCTCCTCCTCCTCAGGCCGGTCCGGGTTCGCCCAAAGCGGGTTCTCGAACCGCGCGACGTGCGTCCCCTCCTCGCCGCGCTCGATCACGCCAAAGACGATCGGGGCTCCGGAGCGATAGGCGATCCGCGCCGGCCCCTTCGCGGTCGAGGCCGCCCTCCCGAAGAAATCGACGAAGATCCCCGCGCTCCCCGCGTCCTGGTCCCCGACGATCGCCACGAACTCGTTCCTCCGGAGAGCCCGCAGGATCTCGCGCACGCCGGCCCCCCGCGCGATCACCCGCTCCCCCATCCGCTCGCGCGATGCGCGAAGACGGCTCTCGACGAGAGGGTTGCTCTGCCTCTGCACGAGCACCGAAAGAGGGTACCCGCTCGCCGCGACCGCCGCACCGAAAAGATCGAAGTTCCCGAAGTGCCCGGTGATGAGAAGCGCCCCCCTCCCCTCCGCGCGGACCGCATCGAGAACCTCGGGACGATCGAAGCGCACGACGGCGCGGACCTCGTCCGGGCTCATCGCTCCGAAGCGGGCGACCTCGAGGAAGGTCGTCCCCCACTGGAGATACGTCGCGCGCAGGATACGCTCGATCTCCTCCGCAAGGAGCCGCTCCCCGAACGCGCGCGTGAGGTTCGCTCGCGCCACGGAGACGCGAATGGGAACGAGCCGGTAGCCCGCGCTCCCGAGAAAGGCGCCAAGACGCTGCGTCCCCCTCCATCCGAGAGGCCCGAGCGGCCGCGCGAGGAGGCGAAGCCCCCAATCCTCGATCCGGTGCTTCCAGCGAACTCCCTCTCTCATCGCGGCGCCGCCCACGCGAAGACCTTCCCCGGCCGTTCGACCACGAGGCCGCCCATCTCGAGCTCGAGCAAGAGGGGAAGGATCTCGGCCGGGCTCTTCCGCACGGCGCGGCAGATCTCGTCCGCGGTCCTGGGCCCTTCGGCGAGAACCTCCGCGACCTCTCGCTCGAGGCCTTCGAGGTCGAGAACAAGCGCTCTTCCCCTCTCCGCGGGCGAGGGGGGCGTCGCGCCGAGATGGAGAGCGACCTCTTCGCCGTCTTGAACGACGATCGCCCCGTCCCGGGCGAGCCTCCGGTTCCCGGCGAAGCGAGGATCCCACGGGAAGGCCGCGACGACGAGCACTTCGCGCGAGGCCTCGAGCGCGAGGCGCGCGGTGATCATCGCCCCGCTCTTCTCGGAAGCCTGCACGACGACGACCGCTCGCGAGAGTCCCGCGAGGATCCGATTCCTCCTCGGGAAGTTCCCGGCGAACGGTCCCTCCCCCGGCGGAAGCTCCGTCGCGATCACCCCCGAGCCCGCGATCGCCCGCCCGAGATCCGCGCTCTCAGGGGGATAGATGACGTCTGGTCCGGTTCCGAGAATCGCCGTTGTGGCGCCTCCCGCTCGGAGCGCCCCCCGATGCGCCGCCGCGTCGATCCCCCGCGCGAGACCGCTCGCGACGACGAAGCCGCTCCGCGCAAGCGTGAAGGCCATCTCCTCGGTCCACGCGGCCGCCCCCGGGTCCGCCTTCCGGGCCCCCACGAGACCGACCGTCGGCCGGGAGAGAAACCGGAGATCCCCTTTCACGAAGAGGACGAGAGGAGGATCATGGATTTCTTTGAGCAGTGAAGGATAACTCGGGTCGTCGAAGGGGAGTATCTCGGCGCCCGATCGTTCGAGCCCGCGCCGCACCCGCTCGACGTCCGGACGATCCTTCACGAAGCGCCGCGCCGCCACCGCGCCGCACGCGGTCTCGGCGGCGACCTCCTCCGGCGAGAGCCGAAGGACCTCCTCCGGGCCGCCGAGCCTCTCGACCAGTACCCGCTTCTTCCGGTCCCCGATCCCGGGCGCCAAGTGAAGCGCGAGCCAACTCTCGGTCATTCCCCCTCGTCCTCCGCGTCCCGAATCCTACGGTTCACTTCCGCCATCAGGGCATCGACCCCCTCGCCGGAGACGGCGGAAATGAGCCGGCGATTCCCGTCCTCCAACGCCTTCCTCTTCATCTCCGGCAGCGCGTCGATCTTGTTCCACACGACAAGGCTCGCTCGGTCGAGAAGCTCCCGCTTGTGCTTGCCGACCTCGGCGCGGAGAACCTCGAGATCGCGCTCCGGGCTCTCCGACGTCGCGTCGATGAGGTAGATCAGCACGCGGCATCGCTCCACGTGGCGGAGGAAGTCGTGCCCGAGCCCTTTCCCTTCGCTCGCCCCCTCGATCAAACCGGGAATGTCGGCGAGAAGGAAGGAATCGAGCGGGCCGACGCGCACGAGGCCGAGGTTCGGGACGAGCGTCGTGAAGGGGTAGTCGGCGATCTTGGGGCGCGCCGCCGAGACCCGCGCGAGGAGGGTCGACTTCCCGGCGTTCGGAAGCCCGACGAGCCCCGCGTCGGCGAGAAGCTTGAGCTCGAGCGCGAGCTCGATCCGCGCCGCAGGGCCCCCCGGCTCCCCCCTCGTCGGCGCGCGGTTCGTCGGCGACGCGAAGCGCGCGTTCCCGAAACCCCCGCGCCCCCCGCGCGCGACGACGACCCGCTCCCCCTCGGCGACGAGGTCGGCGAGGAGCGAACCGTCTTCATTGTTCCGCACGAGGGTCCCGCACGGAACCGGAATGACCCGGTCCTCGCCGTCCTTTCCCGAGCGGTTTCCGCCGCTCCCGTGCCCGCCGCGCCCGGCCCGAAAGCGGCTCTCGTAACGGAAGTCGAGAAGGGTTCTCTTCCCCGGATCGGCCGCGAGGACGACGTCCCCGCCCTTCCCCCCGTCTCCCCCGTCCGGCCCCCCGCGCGGGACGTTCTTCTCCCGCCGGAAGCTGACGCATCCGTTTCCGCCCGCGCCCGACTCGACAAGAATGATCGCGCGATCGACAAAGCGGTTCAGATCGTCCTCCCGTGAACGGCGCACGCGCTTCGCCGCGCCCTCGACGAGCCCGGGCGCTCCCGCAGTTTCCCGGGGGGCGACGCCCGGCCTCTTCGGGACGATGCAACCGTGGAGGACGCAAGAGTACGGGACCGCGCGGCGCGTGTCAACGGCCCCGCGGCCGGAGCGCGCCGATTCACTCGGAGGCCGGGGACTTCGCCGGGCGTTCCTTCTCGGCCTTCTTCCCCGGCTCCTTCGAGCTCGCCCCTTTCCCCGCTCCCGGGTCCTCCTTCGAGGAGCCGCCCGTCTCCTCCTTGGCGCGCTTCCGGTACTCGGAGCTCCGGTAATCCGTACAATAGAACCCTGAACCTTTGAAGAGAAAACCGGCTCCCCCCGAGAGGACCCGCTTCACCTTTCCCCGGCACTCCGGGCATCGCTTCACCGGCTTCTCGGTGATGCTTTGGAATCGCTCGAAGCGATGGCCGCACCTCTCGCATTCGTATTCGTAGGTCGGCATTTCCTAGCCCTCCGCGCGGCCCCGCTCTCCCTCGACGACTCGCCGGGCGAGCGCGATCGAGGCAAGGGTCATCCCGTCGAAGATCTCGTTCGTCTCGGCCATGCGAAGAAGCTCCTCCCACGTCACGCGGATCCTCTCGAACTCCTCGGTCGTGTCCGGCTCACCCGCCGCCGGCGCGAGGTCGCGGGCGAGAAAGACGTGGCAGATCTCGTTCGTCACACCGTTCCACGAGGCGAATCGCCCGAGGGGCTCCCATTCGCCCGCCTCGAAGCCGGCCTCCTCTCGAAGCTCCGCGCGCGCCTGTTCGACCGGATCGACTCCTCCCCGCATCCCCCCCGCGGGGAACTCCAGCGAGTCCTCATCGAGAAGATAGCGGTACTGGCGGACGAGATGGACGCCCCCCTCCCGGTCGATCGGAACGACCATCACCGCTCCCGCCGACCGCACGTAGAAGTAGTCTCCTTCCACGCCGTCCGGCAAGCGGTAGCGGTCGTGCTCGAAGGAGACCCACGGCGAGCGGAAGAAGACCTCGTTCGACAGACGTTCCCAGCGCCGCATCATTTCTCCCCGCGAATGCGCGCGGTCATGCGGGAAAGAACGACCGGCGGGACGAACGCCGCGACGTTCCCGCCGAGCCGCGCGATCTCCTTCACCAACGAAGCATTCACGTAGGTGTATTTCTCGTCCGCCGGAAGAAAGAGAATCTCGACTCCCGGATCGAGCCTCCGGTTCATGAAGGCCATCTGCGTCTCGTACTCGTAATCGGAGATCGCCCGGAGCCCGCGAAGAACGGCCCGCGCGCCGACCGCGCGGGCGAAGGCGACGAGCAGCCCGTCGAAGGGAAGAACCTCCACCGCGGGGTTCCCTCGGGTCGCCTCGCGCACCATCTCGACCCGCTCCTCGACCGAGAAGGTGGTCTTCTCCCGGTGATGGGCGGCCGCGACCCCGACGACCATCCGATCGAAGAGCCGCGATCCCCGTTCGATGAGATCCATGTGGCCGTTCGTGACCGGGTCGAACGTTCCCGGATAAAGAACCTTGCTCATCGACCCTCCTCCTTCGCCTCGCCGAACAGAAGATACTCGACCACCGTGTCCCCGTATGCGCCCGCCTCGCGCCAGGGGATTCCCGCCTCCCCGCGCGCCTCCCGTTTGTCCCTCTCGACGACGACCCGTCTCGACCCGGGGAGCGCCGAGAGAGCCGCCAGCGTTCGGCTCACGAGACCCGCCCCGTACGGCGGGTCCGCGAACACGAGGTCGCACGCCGCGGCCTCCGGCCGCCGATTGAGAAAGAGGATCGCATCCCCGCGCACGACGCGGAACGCTCCCTCGAACCGGAGAGCGCGTCCGTTCCGCTCGATCCAGCCGGCCGGCGCGCGGTTCTTCTCGACGAAGAGCGCGTGAGCGGCCCCGCGCGAGAGCGCCTCGAAGCCGAGGGCGCCCGATCCGGCGTACAGGTCGAGCACGAGCCGCCCGACGACCTCGTCCCCGAGCACGGCGAAGATCGCCTCCCGCACACGGTCGGAGGTCGGGCGAAAGCCTTCGGCCTTTCCGGTGTGGAGGCGCGCTCCCCGCCTCGACCCCGCGATGATGCGCATCCGTTCACCTCAAGTTGTTGATTCTATTTGCATTGGAAGCGACCGGTCAAGGGAATTCGAGTGTCGCGTCCCGGGGGGGACCGGTCATGCGGGAGGAATGCGAAGCGCGAGCCGAACCCGTTCGACCACATCGTTCAGGACAAGATCGTCCGTGTCGAGAACGAAGTGGGCGCTCATATAGTAGAAGGCTTCGCGGGCGGCGAGCAGGGCCTCGATCCTCTCCACTGCCGGCGCGCCGGCCAGGAGCGGCCGCGCGTCGGGCTCTTGCCCCCGTAGACGCGCCGCGAGGCTCTCCGCCCGCGCGCGGAGGTAGACCACGCTCCCCCACGCGCGGAGACGCTCCCGGTTCCCCGGGTCGAGCACCGTCCCTCCTCCCGTCGCGAGGACCCCACGCTCGTCGCGGCAAAGGACGACGAGATGCGCCCTTTCCAGATCGCGGAACGCCCCCTCTCCCCGCTTCTCGAAGATCGATGCGATCGACGTCTTCTCCGCCGTTTCGATCCGAGCATCGAGATCGTGAAACGGCAACCCGAGGCGTGAGGCGAGCTCTCGTCCGACCTCGCTCTTTCCCGAGCCCATCATGCCGACGAGGGCGATCCGGTCGATCAAGGCGAAAGCCCCTCCCCGCCCGGGAAGGGGCTCTGATTCAAAGGACAGGGAGCGGCCTTCGGCCGATCAGCGAGAGATCTCGGCGATCGCGACCGTCCAACCGAAATCGTCGGCGCTTCTCGCGTTCCCTCCGATCGAAAGGACGAACCTGCCGGGGAGACGAAGATCGACCCCGGCGAGGCCGTGGAGCGCGACCGCGCGCGAGAACTCCTCCGATCCCGCGGAGACCCCGGCGCCCCCCTGGTACGTCTCTCGCCAAACCTCTCCGTCGACGCCGCGCGCGAGGACCCCCGCGTGCGCCGACCCGAACGGAAGGCCGACTCGAACGCCGGCGCCCGCCTGAGCCTCGATCCACCGATAACGATTCTCGTACTCCTCATGGAACGTGTTCGATTGGATCGTCGTCGAGAAGCTCGTCCTCCCCGAGGAGAGCGTGTAGAGAACCCCCACGTCGGCGAAGAGGCCGAGCCCCTCCCGCGCGAGCGGGAAGAACGATCCGGCGCCGATCCCGAGGGCGAGCTTCGGCCGCCCCTCGAACACGGTCGGCTTCCCGTGCACATCCGACCCGACGTCGATCTCCGATCCTCCGATCCGGAGCGAGAGAACGAGCGGATCCGCGACCCGCATCGAGATCCGCCCGAGGTAACGGGTCGATCGGAACGTCTCCTGATCGATCGTCTCCTCGACCGACTCGACCTCGAAGCCGACGAGATACGCTCCCTCGCCGTAGGCGATCGGGACCCCGATCGACGTCCCCGAGGCGCCGGAAGGCGCGAGAAGAAGGAACGCCCCGAGCGAGACTAGCAACCGGCGTTTCATCTGTCCATCTCCCCCCTCGAGCTAGTCGATCGTTCCGAAGATCACGTAGCCGGCGTCGCCGTTCTTGCTCGTCACCTCGACGGTGATCGTGGCGCCGACCGGCGGATCGGTTTCGTTCGCGCTGTCGTCGGTGAGACGCACCCAGAACTGCGTGTATCCGGGCGACTGCGTGTCCGGAAGCGTGACCTTCGTGTTCCCGACCAGCGTGCCGCCGCTCGATGTGATCTCGATCGACGTTCCCGACACGAGCGGGTTTCCGCACGCGTCGTGGACGAAGACGACGAGATCCACATAGCCTCCGTTCGGGACCGCGAACGACGAAGGCGACGCCGAGATCACGGTCGGTCCCGTGAAGAGAACGCTCATCCGCGCCTCGATCGTCTGGTTCAAACCGTTTACGGTTCGAGCGGTCACCGGCACCAGCCCGCCCTCGGCGCACGTCGGGAGCGGCGCGGCCGAATAGAGAATCGACTGCGCGCGTCCGGTCGTGTCCGTCACCGCCGAACCGAGGATGCCGCCGAACTGCGACGTGAAGTAGACCGCAGTCCCCGGCTGCACCGGGTTCCCGTGGATGTCATAGACGAACGCGGTCACCTTGTCCTCGATGCCGAAGCGAAGGAGCCCTTCGATGTTCACCTTCTCCGCGGCGATGCTGAAGTGATCCGCGTCCGGAGGCCCGCTCCGGATCGCGAGGCTGACCACTCCCGAGGCGGCCGAGCCGGAGGTCGCGCGCACCTTCACAACGCCGCTCGCCGTCCCGCTCCGGACGGTCGTCGTGACGCGTCCGGTCGCGTCGGTCGTGTCGGCCGCGCGAGAGAGAGAAGCACCTCCGCCCGGCGAGGCGACGATTTGGAACGCGACCGATGTCGGGTTCCCCTCGCGCATCGGACGGCCCGCGGAATCCCGCACCTCAAAGACGAGAATCGAGGTTTCGTCGCCGCCGACCCCCGCCACAGCGATCGAGCTATCCTCCACCGAGACCAACACGATGCTCGCGGGCGCGGCCCCCGTTCCCCCGTGATCGATCGCAAGACACCCGATCACCCCGCTCGCCGCGCGAACCTCGACGGCGAAGCTCGGGAAGCTCGCGAACTCGTCGTACGGCGCGGTCAGACAGGCGTATGCGATCCCCGCTTGCGCGGTCCCCGATCCGCAGGAGGGGGTGTTCCCCACGACGACCGCCCCATCGATCTGCATCGCCTCCGGAACGACCGCCGATCCGCACGCGCCGGAGACCACGCTCACGGTCACCGGCGTCCCCGCCGTCACCGGGTTCGCGTACGCGTCGCGAACGGCCGCGCTGATCACGTAGCCCCAGAGACCGCCTCCGGCGTAGGTCGCCGTGAGCGAATCGATGCCGATGACCGCGGACAGAGGAGGCCCCGAGGCAATCGCCACGGAGGTCGTCGCCACGACGCCGCCTCCGACGCGCGCCTCCACCGAAACCAAACCGCTCTCCGTCCCCGCGGTGAGCGTCGCCCGCGCACGGCCGCCGACGATCGGAACCGTGATCGCGCTTCCCGATCCGGAAGCCGGCCAGACGAGAACCTCGCCGCCGCCGGGACCATTCAGGATGCGAAAGTCGACGTCCCAACCGGCGTCGATCGTATCCCCCGCCTCGTCCAGCGCGATCGCCGTGAGGAGGACGCTCTCGCTTCCTCCAAGACCGGCGACTTGAATGCTCGATGCGGCCGGGAAGAGAGAGAGCGCGTTCGGAACCCTCGTTCCCGCCGGGTAGAATGGGAACGTCGCGGACACGGCGAGGTTCCCGTGCTCCGCCGTCACCGAGGCCTCCGCGGTGTCGTTCGTCTCCGCGCTCGTGAGCCACGCCGACGCGATGCCGTTCGTGTCGGTGATCCCCTCTTCCGTGATCACGCCGAGCGTCGTCGAGAACGCGACCGTTCGACCCACGACCGGGTTGTTCGATTCGTTAAGAAGCCGTGTCGAGACCTTCGCTCGGCTCCTTCCATCCGCGACGAGGAATCGGGGCTCGAAGGCGAGCGCCGTCAGACGGAGGGGCTCTTCCACCGGTCGGTTGAACTGCACCGACTTCTCAACGGAGAGAGATCCGAACCAGGCGTGCACGGTGGCAGTTCCGGACGAGTCCCCGCTCGTCAACGGAACGGCCACTTCTCCCGAGGCGTCGGTGACGGCGCGCGAGGGAATGACGCCGAGATCGGTCTCGAAGCGAACCTGCAAGCCCTCGACCGGGTTGTTGCTCCGGTTCAGGATCCGCGTCGAGATCATCGACTGGGCGCCCCCGACGAGGATCGCGCTCGGGGTCGCCTTGAGCGGAAGAAGCTGGAGCGGCGTGAACTCGATCGAGGTCGAATCGCGGAGCGTTTCCACGATCGCGACGATCTTCGCGGTCCCCGCGTAGATCCCGCTCACAAGGGTCGCCGACGCGGTCCCGCTCGCGTTCGTGCGCGCGGAAGACGCGATCGATCCGAGATCGCTTCCGAAAGAGACCTCGAGATTCTCCACCGGCACCTTGCTCACCGTCTCGGCGACGCGGCATCGAACGAGAGTCGTGTCGAAGCCGGACGCGACGAGCTCGCTCTCGTCGGCGGCGAGGGAGAGCGTGATCCCGCGGAAGGAGACGACGGCGACCCCGACGACTTCCGTTCCGCCGGCGTCGGGCGCGCCGATGTCCTCGGACTCGACGGTCGCGCGGACCTCGGCCTGGACGTCCGTCCGACTGGCGGGCGCGGTGAGGTGAACGAGGACGTTGCCGGACGAGTCGGTGAGCGCGAGCGCCGGGATCGACCCGGCGGTCGCCGCGAAGATGACCGGCACTTCCGCCGCCGCCCGGCCGTCGACGCGGTAGACCCGTGCGGCGACCGACACCTTCGTGCGGCCGTCCGCCACCGCGGAGCTCGCTCCCACGACGAGCTCGTTCGCTCCGAGAAGGATCTTCGCCTCTGCTTGGAACGATCCGATCGACGCGACAACCGTCGCCGTTCCCTTTTCGTTTCCGCTTCGGAAGACGGCCCTCGCGACCCCGGCCGTGTCGCTCCGCGCGACGCGATCGATTGTCCCGAGGTCGCTCGCGAACGCCACATCGACGCCGTCCACCGGGTTTCCCTCGCTGTCGACCACGTACACCGTGATCGTCGATTCCCTCCCGCCGAGACCCACCATGCTCGGGTCGGCCGAGATCGCGTACAGGAACGCGTTCGGCAGATCGGTCGGCTCGAAGGGACGCAGCGATCCCTTGTTCTCGCATCCGGCCGGCAGAAGAAGCAGGCCGGCAAGAAGCACGATTCCGAAAAGAGCGCTCGATCGACCGAGGAGTCCGTTCATCGCTGCTCCGCCTCCGACGTCTCGCTCCCGCTCACGAGGTCCTCGGGATCCATGATTCTCGGGGTGACGAAGATGAGCAACTCCCGCTGCTCCTCGACCTCCGAGCTGGAGCTGAAGAGATGACCGAGAAGAGGGATATCCCTGAGGAACGGGATTCCGTAGCCGGCCTCGGAGGTGTTCGAGCGGATCAAGCCTCCGATCACCGCGGTCTGGCCGTTCTCCACCATCACGCGCGTGGAGGCCTCGCTGGTGACGATGATGATCCCGCCCTGCACCGTCGCCTGAGAGGAGAGATCGCTCACCTCCGGATGGAGGTCGAGGGTCACGTTCCCGTTCGCGTGAATGTGCGGCGTCACCGTCATCTGGATTCCGATCGTCGTGAGCTCGGTGATCGGGTTCCCCGACGGGTCCGAAACGATGAGCGGGATCTTCTTGCCGACGAGGATCCATGCTTCTTGATTGTCGAGCGTCGTGATCCGCGGGTTCGAGATGATCCGCGCCTTGTTCTGTGTGGCGAGCGCCGTGAGGGTCGCGTCGAGGCTCCCTCCGGGCCCGACCGTTCCGACCGAGAAGGTCCCGGCGCGCGCCGGGCTCGCCGCGTTGACCGCTACGTCCGCCGTTGCGTCGATCGCCGGGTTGTTCAACCCCGAGGCGAGCCACTCGATGCCGAGCTCCCGCGAGACCTTCGCGTCGAGATCGACGAGCTTCGCCACGATCTCGACCTGCTTCGTCTCCAGATCCAGCTCTCGAACCAGCTCGCCGATGCGATCGAGGTTGAGATCGATGTCCTTCACGAGGAGGGCGTTCGTTCGTTCGTCCACGTGGACTTGTCCTCTCTGAGAGAGGATCGTCTCGACGGCGTCCTTGAGTTCCTCCGCCTTCGCGAAGTTCACGGGAAAGACGCGGGTTCGGAGAGGAAGGAGATCTTCCCTTCTTCTTTCGGCCGCCTCCTTTTCCACGTCCTCGTTCTGGAGGTTCTTGATCGTCGTGACGCGGATGATCCCCTCCGCGTCCTCCTTCCACCCGTATCCGTTCGCCCTAAGCACGACGTCGAGGGCGCTCCGCCACGGAACGGAGAGGATGCGAACGGTCACGAGCCCCGTTACCTCCGGGCCGGCGACGATGTTCCTTCCGCTGAAGTCCGCGATCGTCCGAAGCACCGTTGCGATCTCGGCCTTTTGCACATCAAGCGAGAGAATGCCCGGCTCCTCGTACGGGTCCGCGGCGAGGACCGGCGAGAGGAGCAGGAACAGGCCCGAGATCCCGACGACCGCGAGGAGGCCTCGCCCCCCGACCGCCGCGCGCGCTCTCCGCGCGCCGCCCGCATCCATGCTCATCACTGCTCCTCCTTGGGCGCCTCGAGACGGAGGGTGAACCGGGTCATCTCTCCGTACCGCACGTGCGCGAAGGTGATGGAGTTCTCCGTTATGTCGGTCACACGCCCGCCGTCCTTCGTCCACTCCCCGACGCGGTAGAGGTAACTCTTGCGGGCAGGATCCTCGAGAAGCGCGACCCGCTCTCCGTTCCAAGCGACGCCGACGAGCGTGAGCCGGTAGACGCTGAACTGTGTCTCGTCGTCTTGCTCGCCGTCGATCGTCACGAGCGGGACCATCGGATCGCGAAGGCCGAACGTCCGATACGAGGGAAGGTCGGGCCGGCGGCCTTCTATCTCCTGCTCAAGAGGCGTGACGAGATCGACCGCCGGAAGCTCCTCGGGGGGCGCGGGCTCCTCCGACGGTTCGCCTTCGGGGACCGAAGGAAGACCCGCCTGCTCGATCGACGGCGCCCCGGGATGCGCGGCGACTCGGACCCGAGCGCTCAGGACAGCCGTTTCGTCTTCCGGCGACACATTCCGGTACGCCACGGCGCGGACGACCTGGCGCACCACCCAGCCGGCTCCCCCGCCGGCGGCGCCCGCCAGATGCGGCCCCGCGAACGCAATCCCCAAGAGAACGGCCGCCGCCGAAGCGAGAAGCGCCGTCCTTCTCTTACTCGTTCGGAACGTTTTCATCGTGCTGCGAAGGTTCATTTCGCAACGACTCCGGAGCCCCTCCGGGGCTCGGTCGGACCACGGCTTGATCCGCGCGACCGGCCGGCACGGTGAACGCGGAAACGATCATCTCCCCTTGCACGACCTGCTCCGCTTCGTCGGTTCGATGCGCCTTAAGGGCGATCCCGGACACATGAACGATCCGGTCGAGATTAACGAGGTTCCCGAGGAACGAACCGATCCCGTGGTAGCCTCCTTCGACCCGAACGCGGACCGGATGCTCGTCGTAGATTCCCCGGCTCGAGACCTCTTGCGGCTCGAACAGGAGGAAACGGACGCCCGCGCGCTCTCCCGAGAGCGTGACGCGGCGAAGAAGCGAGGCGATGTCCTTCTTCTCCGGCAGGTGGCTCATCGCGATCTTCCAACGGCCGTGCAGCTCCGCGAGCTCCGCCTCCAGCTTGGGGAGGTCCGCCGCGGCGCGGCGCGCCTCCTCCACCCGGAGCGCGAGATGCTCGTACCGCTTCTCCTTCTCCTGGATCGCCGTCTTCTTCGGCATGTAGAAGAACGGAAGGTACGAGGTGAAGAAGAAGAGGTAGTTCAGCCCGAGGAAGAGGATCACCACGAGCGCGATCTTCTGCGAGCTTCGGTCGCGGATGTCGATCTTCTTCATCGGCCCCTAGCCTCCGTGCACCCGAACCGGGAGAGCCGCCAGGCCCTGTTCCGTCTCGTCCGGAAGCACCGGCGACCCACGCACGACGAGGGAGAACTCCACCACCTTCGTCTCGCCGATCCGGTTCTCCTTCGTGAGGTCGAGGTCGACGACCGTGAAGATCTCGCTCTCCTCGAGGCGGTCGATGAAGTCGGAGACGATCAGGTTGGAGAACGTGTTCCCCTTGACGGCGATCTCGAGGCTGTCCCCGAGCACCTCCTCCATCCTCTCGATCCAAAGGAAGCGCGGAACGCTGCGGGCCAGCGTCTCGAGGAGAACCACGGGCAACCGCCTCGAATCATCCAGCTCATCCATCGCGGCGAGGCGGCTTTCGAGCTCGGCCTTCTCGCGCGTCATCGTGTCGATCTTCTGAAGAGCCGGGGCGTAGTGCGCCATCGCCGCCTCCTCCTGCTGGATGAGCTCGTCCAACACGATCGACCGGTGGTTCTGCACCATCACGACGGCGAGGAGGAGAAACGCATAGAAGACCGGCCCAACGACGGCCGCGATCAGGAGCCAGTTGGGTCTCGCCGATTGGATCGTGACCCGCTCTTCGCGCGGGATCAGGTTGATCCGAATCATCCGTGCTCCTTCTTCACCGAAGCGCCAGCCCGACGGCGACCATCAGCGAGGGGCCGACTTCTTCCCTCTCGCCTTCGCGAAAGAGCGCCTCGTCGAAATCGAGGGATCGGAACGGATCGGCGACCTCCACCGGGACCCCGAGCCGGTTCGCAACGTATCCATGCAAACCGGGAAGCAACGCGCCGCCCCCCGAGAGAAGGGCTCGCGAGATCTCCGCCGACCCGGATACGCCTCTCAGGTACGAGAGGGATCGCTCCACCCCAAGGAGAAGGTCCTGGCCCACCGTGTCCAGGATCGGTCCGATCCGCTCCCGGTCCTCTTCGCGCGTGCTTCTGGCGATCTTCTCCGCCTCGTCGCGGTCCACGCTGAGCATGCGCTGAATCTCATCCGCGAACGCGTTCCCGGCGACCGAGAGGTCGCGCGTGAAGAGGGGCGCTCCTCCCGTGAGAAGGCTCACGTTCGTGACCGACGCCCCGACGTTGAGGAGAAGCACCTTCTCGCTCTTGTCCGTCTCGTAGTTCGCCTCGAACGCGTTCTGCACCGCGAGGGAGTCGACGTCCACGATCACCGGGACGAGGCCCGCGTCGCGAAGGAGCGAAGTGTGCATTTCCACCGTCTCCTTTTTCGCCGCGACGAGGAGGACGTCCATCTTCCCCTGGCCCGTCTCCCCGAGGATCTGGAAGTCGAGGGAGACCTCATCGATCCCGTAGGTGATGTGTTGCTCCGCTTCCCAGTAGATGACCTCGCTCGCCTGCTCGGTCGTCATCGAGTCGAGCGTGATCCGCTTGACGATGACCGATCGTCCCGAGACGGCGGAGGCGACATGGCGCGAGCGCATGCCGGTCTCCCGGAGAAGATCCTGAATGCACTCGACCACGACCTCGCGGTCCATGATCTCGCCGTCCACGATCGCGTCCGGGGGAAGAGAAGCGGCTCCGTAGCGGGCGACGGTGAGACGTCCTCCCTTCCGCGAGGCTTCCACCGCCTTGATCGACCGGCTCCCGATGTCGAGGCCGACGAGCCCCGTCTCCATCTTGAGGAAAGCCTTCCAAAATCCCATGAATCCTTCCCTTCCCCCGCGGGAGCGCAATGCTCCGGTTCCCCCTGAGGATCGGCCGCGCGCGGTCGAACTTGACGGCCGCGCTTGGACCGCAATCATCTACGGAATCGCCCCTCCGCAACCGCAGGTCGGCTCGACGACCACGTCGTCGTACCAGCCGTACGATGCGTCCCATGCGTACATGCAGATGTTGCCGGTCGCGATCGAGGCGTCCGTGATCACCGTCCCCGTGGCACCGTCCCAATCGATGAGAGTCCCCTCGAACCAGACGCGGAACGTGTTCCCGTAGGCGGAAACGCGGAGCGAGTAGTACTGGCCGTTGGCGATCGAGACGCTGGTCTTCTGGGCAAGGGTGATGAGGCTGCCGTTGTTCACCTTTTTCTGAAACACGATGCGGCTGTAGTACGGCTGGATGAGTAGGAGGTAGTAGTTCCCGGTGTCCCGGTAGCGGACGTAATAGCCGGCCCTCCGGTTCATCCTCGTCCCCTCGACCTTCACCCGAGCGGACGCTGTGTAGTCGCCGCGGGAGAAGCCGAGGGCGTCGGGCGTGATCCTCCCGTCGCTCGACGTCCGGAGCTGGTTGGAGACGACCCGCCAGTTCGATCCGGTCCTCGGCGTCCAACCCGCGGGCGGTCCGTCCGCCTGCGTGAACGTCTCGGAGAAGAGGCGCGCGCACGGCGAGAGAGAGATCGTGCACATCCCGTCCTCGGTCTCGTACGTGAGGTTGATCACGGACCCTGTCGCGGCAGCGCTGAAGACGAGGATCATCTCCTTCGGCCGGCCGAAGTCGTCGTCCGGGGTGAGCGAGAAGTCATTGATGTCGATCTTCGAGGGAGAGCTCTGCGGCCCGCTCGGGCCCGCGCCCGCGGTCCCGTCGTGCTTCCAGATCGCCGTCCCCCCGAGGAGAACCTCGAGGAGCGATGCTCCCCCGCTCCAATCCGCTTGGATCTCCTCGACCGCCACGCTCGTCGATCCTTCGTTCCCGATCTGGAAGCGCACCCGTTCCTGCGACGCGCCCTCGGCGATTTCCGTGATGCACGCCTTCTCGATCTCGCACGTCCCGCATTGCGTAAGCTCGTTCCTCTCCGGCGAAAGCGCGCTCTCGAGACGCGGGCTGCACACGTCCACGCACGAGACCGCGAAGTAGTAGCGAGTGCACGGCTCGAGGGTCGTCAGAACGAAGAAGCCAGTGCTCGAGTCGATGTGCGCCGCCGAGGCGTCCACGAAGACCGGCGAGGATCCTTCAGCGGCCTCGGTCCCGTTGTACTGACCTGCCGCACGTCCGTAGTAGACCAAGTAGCCGTCGAGGTCGCAGTCCGCGCGGTTCGCCGGCCAGGTGAGCTCCATCCGCCTGTCGCCGGAGACGAGAGCGAGACCGGCCGGTGCGGCGGGAACGTACTCGTTGCAAGGCGCGGATGTTCGCGCCGCCGCCTCACGCCCGCCGCACAAGACCCCGAGCGTGCCGCAGTTGTCGATCGCCGCCACGTTCACGTAGTACGTGGCGCAATCCTGGAGCCCGCTCAAGGTCTTCTCGAGAACGCCCGCGGCCCCGCTCACCGAGTCTGAGTACGCCCCGGGTACCAACGAGTAGAAGATCCGATAACCCGCGATGTCCGATTCAAGAAGAGGGGTCGCGTCGGCGCGCGTCGTCGGGCGCGACCACCTCGCCACGATCTGACCCGCGACCGCCCCCTCCTCGGCCTCGACCGACGGAGGGCATGAGGGGCGAGCCGGAAGCGAGAAGGCCACCTCGCCCGATCCCGGACCTTCCCATCCGCAGGCCTTCGCGGTCGCCCGGTAGTAGTACGTCACGCACGAGTCGGAAACGAGATCGGTGTAGGTGGTGTCGACGAGGTCGGCGGCGATCCGGTTCCCCGAGACGAGCGCGACCCCGGGAGACGTTCCTCGATAGACGCTGTATCGTACTTCGGCGGTGATCGTGTTCCCGAGCGTGTCCTCCAGGACGCGGGACCACGCGAGCGAGATCGCCCCGATCCCGCCGCTTCCGGCGATCGACGAGGGGGCGCGCGGGGGAGCCGATGCCCCGACGTTTCCCTGGCGCGCGCAGAGCGCGCTCTCCACGCCGGCCGTGCTCGTCGCGGTCACACCGACATAGTAGGAGAGGCCCGCGATCAGGCTCTTCACTGTCCAAATGTTCACGTTGCGGGCCAGCCTCGTATCCAAGTTCATCGAATCGAGGCGCGTTCCAAAGTAGACGGAGAAGTGGGCGATGTCGTTGAAGGCGAGCGCGCTCCCGTCTGTGTTTTGCGTCGGAGTCGTCCAGGGAATCGTCAGCGACTCGCAGTTCGGGCTTGTCAGGGAGCCGCACCCGGGCGGGTTCGGCCTGGGCATCGGCGGGGTGAACGGGAGGTTCCGCGGATAGACGATCGAGGTCACGATCACGTCCTGGTAGCCGACCTCCCTCCGCGCGCGTGCGGTTTGGGCCGTGAGGGCGACCTCGACCTCTCCGATGTGCTCGGGTTGTCCGATCGGGAAGGTCATCGGCGTGCCGTCCCGGTCGTAGTAGAAGAACGTGAGCCCGCTGTCCGAGATCCCGTAGGCGATCGGACCGGCGAGGACCTGCGTCCCCGACGTGTCCCAGACGACCCGCTCGATCAGACGGTCGCTCGGGTTCGCGGTCCCCGAATCGAGGGTCGGCGTCAGATGGATCGAGACGATCTCCGCGCCCGGGATCGTGTCGTAGAGATCCGCGACGAAAACGATCGAGTCGATTCCGGCGAAGATGACTGAAGGCTGCGTCGCGTCTTTCCTGTAGCTGATCTGGCGAAGGTCGGTGGTGATCTCTCCGATCGCCGCGCGCGCGTTCTCCTGCGCCTCGACGAGATCCCTTTGCGTCTCAAAAGCATTCTGCGCTCTCACCAGCATCTGATACGAGAAGGCGGAAACCGCGGCAAGGACGAAGAGCGCCACCACGATCTCGATGAGCGTGAACCCGCGTCTTCCCAGCATGGCTATCCCCTCCTCGCAAGGCGGACCCTTCCGGTCCGAATGATCTGCACCGCGAGGCTCTCCGCACGGTCGTTCCAGAAGAGGACCGTCGCGGGGGCGTCCCCGCTCGCCACCGTTCCCCGCCCCTCGAAGACGAGGTCGCGGTTCGACGGGCTCCCGCCCGCGGTCACTGAAAGAGAGATTCCCCGATCGACGAATGTCGTCTCGGGCGGATCGAGAACCCACACGCTCGCCGAATCGCTCCGCTCGGAGTAGAAGAGCCGGCGAGCGGGGTCGATCGTCAGCCGGTAGGGGACGCGCTTCCAGATCGCCTTCTGGCGACAGAGGCGCATCGTTCCAGCGATCCGGTTGGCGTTCCGATCGAGATCGGCGCGCTTCCACGTCTTCACCGCCGGGACGGCTGTCGCCGCGATCACGAGGCCGATGATGCCGACGACCACCATCAGCTCGACGAGGCTAAAGCCCCTTCGTTGATTTCTCCTCATCGTCAGTTCCTCGAGTCGTACTTTTCCGCCCACGCGAAGTCCTTCCATAGGTTGAGAGGAACCGGAAAGCACGGAGGCGGAAAGTCGGTGATGTCCATGTCGTAGTTGTAGCGGCGGGTCGGTCCGTCCGCGTCGGCGAGCACGGTCGAAGCGTTCCAAGGGTACGCGGATCCGCCGTCGTGCGTGATGATCGGGCCGTTGATGTTCATCACCCATGTCTTGTTCTGGTTCGAGGCGGTGATGATCTCGTCCCAGCCCTCGCCCGGGTTCGGATCGTGGTTCTGCGGCGACTCGCCGACGATGCCGTCCTGATCGAGATCGTAGGCGCCGGGCGGCGCCGGCGGGTGCGCGGAGAAGCTCGTGTTGTAGACGCGCCAGTTCGCGCGCACGGCCAAGAGAGCGGCGTCGACGGTGACGACGCGGCTCACGTTCCCGAAGTAGACGTAGTCGTACGCGACGAGCCCGATGTTGACCGGATCCCCCGAGTGGTCCGGAAGCCGGGTCGTCTCGTCGTAACCGGTGTGCCCGGTGAGGATGTTCCCCTCGATGAAGATGTCGTCCGTCGCGAACACGCAAAGCCCGGTCGCGCTCACGCCGTCCATCGTGCCGCGAACGAAGCCGTCCCCTTCGTAGAAGATCACGCCGTTGAAATCGGAGGCGAGCATCGGGACCCCGGTAGTCTGGTCGATCACAGGGCTTCCGTTGTAGCGGATGATCGTGTCGGACGTCACCGGATCGGGAAACGAAAAATCGAAACGCGACAGATCGATCGTGCCGTTCGTTCCGACACCGAGCGGATTCCAGCCCATATAGAGACCGATCCTTCCCCTCCCCTCGCAGTCGCACTCGCTCCCCAGCCCCTTCGCCTTGTTCCGGAGAAGCGTGAAGTCGACCGAGCTCTCGAGATCGATCGCGCTCGCCGAATCGGTGTAGCCCTTGTGGAAGACCGCGCTCGACTTGTTCGTGATGCCGTTCGTCGCGGCGACCATCTCGAGAAACACGACCTTCGAGCCGGAAGGACAGCTGCTCGGAAGACCGAGCGTCCCGCCGATGTACACCTCGCCGGTGAGCACCGCGCCGCACTCGTACGCGGTCCCGGCGCTTTCCACGAAGCGCGCGTACTTGAGGAAGGAATCGTGCTCGATCTCCGCCTCGACGAGACGGACCGCGTCGCGCGAGCGCCCCTCGGCCGCGAGAAGAAACTTGCTTCCCGAGTAGGGGGAGGCGCCGCTTCCGAGGGGCAGGTTCGACTCGCCGAAGACATCGTAGCGCCCGCCCCAGGAGAGCGTGTCCACGAGGCGGAAATCCGGATATCCGTTTCCGTTCTCGTCGTCGAACGTGATCGCCCGGTCTTGGATGTTCCTCTTCGCCATCGCGATCCCTGCTTCGGCCGCGTGAAGGGCGGCGATGCTCTCGCGGTCGTACGCCGCCACTCGCCGGTCGGTCCCCGAGAGGAGCGCGAGCGTCATCCCCATCAGCGAGAGCGCCGTGAGGAGAAGAAGGGTGAGGACGAGGGCCGAGCCCCTCTCGTTTCCGGGATTTCTTCGCGTCGTCATGGCTAGCTCCCCATCCGAACGACGTAGGTGCTCGTCTGAACGGTTCGTTCCCGCCCGCGCTCGGTCCACGAGGTCCGGATGTCGACCTCGACCAGCCCGCGCGGGAGCGCCGTGTTGTCGTTCTCGTCGAGGACCGAGACCGTCGCCCACGCGGTCGGCCCGAGGTGCTCGCGGAGGTGGACCGCCCAGTTTCGCGCTTCGGTCGGGATCGTCGATTGCTGCCGCGTGTCGATCCCGTCGAAAAGAGGCTTCACGCTTTCGAAGGGGACCGCGTGCATCCGCTCGAGGATCTCGTTTGCGGTGTTCAGGGCGATCAGATCGTGCCGCCCCTGCTTCGCGTGCTCCGACGAGGCGAGAAAGAGCTTCCCCATTCCGAGGAACGCGAACCCAAGAAGGGCGATCGCGAGGATCATCTCGATGAGCGAGAACCCGCTCCGGCCGCGAACCGTCTTCGCATGCATCGTCGGACCTCCCGCCCGTCGATCCGGGCAACTTCCATTCCCGGACCGTCGGCCCGAGGACATTCGAGCGATCGACTTTGATTCCAACGGTTTCTGTTGATCTCCTCCCCTTCTCTCGAAGGGCATTTCACCGGTTTCCTGCATCTCGTTTCCGAGGGTCGGCAAACATCTGCCGAACGGGACTAGGGCGGGCCGAGTCGCGCCGCCCGCGAGGGGGCGCCTTCGGGCGTGTGCGGCAGCGCCGTCATCCGCCCCGAACCGTCGGAGAGCCAGACGTGAAACGCCCCCTCGACGGCGACGAGATCCTCCGCCCCGCTCCCGTCGAGATCGACCGCGAGAAGATCGACCTCGGGGCCCGAGACCGGGACCGCGCAGGCGGGGCGGCCCACGGAGCCGTCCTCGTCCATCAGAAAGAACTCGAGAAGGGAACGCGCTCCTCCAGTCAGCACGGCAAGATCGCCGATCCCGTCGCCGTTCCAATCGCCGCTCACCAAGCGATGCACGCTCTTCTCCGAGATCCCCGGCAGGTCGAGCACGCGCACCGAATCCTGCCCCGAGAGACTCCAGACCAGAACGCCTGAGAGATCGACATCCGCCGCATGAAGGAGGAGAAGGAGCTCCGGCTCGCGCCTCAAGGAAGCGAAAAGAACCGCCCGTCCCGTCCCGGGAAGAAGAATGACGGTCGGATGCTCCCGGTCGAACCCTCCCCGCTCCTGGCCGCGCCACACGACGAGGTTCGATCGTTCGACCTCGAGGACTGTCGCGGCGAGATCCTCGATCCCGTCCCCGTCGGCATCGCCGAGGGCGAGGCTCGTCGGGATCCCGTCGGCCGAGGCGATCACTTCCGGCTCCGCCGATCCGCGGAGCGCGATCCGCACGATGCGGCCGTCGAGGAGTCCGAAGAAGCCCTCTCCGGGATTCGATCCTGCGGCTGCCGAGCTGGGGCGGCCGCCAAGCGGCCGGCGCGCGATCTCCAGCAGGGGTCCATCGCACTTCCAGACGATCGCCTCCCCGTCGTCGGTCGCGCCGACGATCCGCGCGTCCCCTTCGCGCGTCCGCAAAAGTAGAACCTCGCGCACCACCGACGGAGCCAGCGCCCGCTCGAGCGGTTCGAGACCGCCCGCGCCGTCCTCGGCCCAGAGCGCGACTCCCCCTTCCTCGTCAATCGAGACGATCCGCGCGAGAGAGGGGCGCGCCTCCACCGAGATCGCGGCCGACTCGACGACGGAGTCCCCGAGAAGAACCTCCACGCGCACCTTTGTTCCGGGCTTCGCGGTGAGGAGCGGCTCCTCGACGAACGCCCCGTAGCGGGGTCCTCCTCCCAGTCTCGGGAGCGAGTCGAGCGGAACCTCGGCTGTGACGCCCCCCTGGACGCACCGAATCGACGCGGGGAGCGAAAGCGGCTCGTCGGGAAGATAGAAGAACGGGAGCCGCCAGACGCCCGCGACCACCCGCTCGGGATGGGAGAGGGTCGCCTCGGCCGGGAAAGCGGCGGCCAACAAGACCAACGCAACGCATAGAACCGCGAGGGGTTTCATTCCAGACCATACTCCCTTGCTTTGGACCACAACGATCGATAGCTGATGTTCATACGCCGGGCGGCCTCGCTCTTGTTCCCTCCGCAGTCCCGAAGCACGCGCCCGATGAGATCCGCCTCGACCCGCCGCACCGTCTCGCGGACCGCGGCGTGAAGATCGGTCGCGGCGAGAGCGGAACGTTCGTCGTCGGTTCGGGAAGTTCTCGCGCGCGGAACGACGAGCTCGGCCGGGATCGTGTCTCCCTCGACGAGGATGACCGCGCGCTCGAGCACGTTCCGGAGCTCCCGAACGTTCCCCGGCCAGTCGTACTCCTCGAGAGCGCGGAGCGCGTCCGCCGAGAGAGCGATCCGGTCTCTCCGCATCTCGGCGGCGAACCGCGCGAGGAAATGCCCCGCGAGAAGGGCGATGTCCTCTCTCCTCTCCCGAAGCGGCGGAATCCGGACCGGAAAGACGTTGAGGCGATAGAAGAGATCCTCTCGGAAGCAGCCGGCGCGCACCTCATCCTCAAGAACCCGGTTCGTAGCGGTGATGAGGCGGACATCCGCTCGGATCGCGCGCGACCCGCCGATCCGCTCAACCGTCTTTCCTTCGAGCACTCGAAGCAGTTTCGATTGGAGCGGAAGCGAGAGCTCGCCGATCTCGTCGAAGAAGATCGTGCCCCCGTCGGCGAGCTCGAACTTCCCGACCCGCAGCCGGTCCGCGCCGGTGTACGCTCCCTTCTCGGCGCCGAAGAGCTCCGCCTCGACCAGCTCGCGGGGAATCGCGGCGCAATTCACCGCGACGAGCGGATGCCCGGCGCGCGCGCTCGAGAGGTGAATTCTTCGGGCGAAGAGCTCCTTGCCTGTTCCGCTTTCGCCTGAGAGAAGCACCGCGGCGTCGCTCGGCGCGACCCTGTCGGCAAGATCGAGGACCTTCCGAATCGCCGCGCTCTTGCCGACGATCGCCGGAGGCGCCTCGGCCGAGGAGAACCCGCGATTCCGGATCTCGAGCGTCCGCCGCTCCGCCGCGCGCCGGACGAGAAGGAGAAGGCGCTCCGGATCGACCGGCTTCACGACGAAGTCGTAGGCCCCTTCCTTCATCGCGCGCACCGCGTTCTCGATCGTTCCATAGGCGGTCATCACGATGACCGGCGCGAGCGGATCGCTCTCCTTCGACGCCGCCAGCACTCGAAGGCCGTCGATCCCGGGAAGGGCGAGATCGGTGAGAACGAGATCGAAGCTCTCCTCCTCGAGGCGTCGGAGAGCCTCCTCGCCGGTCGGGACCGCAACCGCCCGATATCCCTCGTCGGCGAGCGTCCCCTCGAGCATCTTGCGCGTCCCCGCGCGATCCTCCACGACGAGGATCCTCTTCTCCGTCATCGCCTCCCCTCCTCCACTTGATTCGAAGGACCGCCGGCGGCGGCGAGCGATCCGCACACGCGCGATCGATCCTCGCGCGCGGAGAGACCCGTCTCGGCCGCTTCCCGCCCCCCCGCGGGGAACGAGAGGGTAAAGGTCGTCCCTCGGAGCGCCGCGCTCTCCAGATCGACGCTTCCTCCGTGAGCGGCCATCGCCTTCTCGACGAGCGCGAGCCCGAGCCCGGTTCCTTCCGGCTTCGTCGTGAAGAAGGGAGTGAAGATCTTCGCGCGGATCTCTTCCGGGATTCCCGGACCCGTGTCGGTCACCGAGATCACGACCTGTCGGATCGGTCCGCGCACGGGCCCGTGCGCCGACGCTCGCACGGTCACCACGCCTCCCGCCGAACCCATCGCTTGCACCGCGTTCCGAACCAAGTTGCGGAGAGCCTGCGCGAGAAGAGCGCGATCGGCGCGGATCTCCGGCAGATCCGACGCCGCGGCCATTCGGACGCGAATCCCCCGCGCGCCCGCGTCCTCGACGAACGGAACGAGAACCGACCGAATGAGCTCCGCCGGGACGATGGGCTCGATCGAGAGCTCCTCGGGCTTCACGAAGAGACGAAGCTCGTGCAAGATCCTCTCCATCCTCGCCGTCTCGTTCAGGATTTCGCGGGCGAGCGGCTCGACCCGCTCGTCCCCCTCGGCGCGCCGCGCGATCAACTTCGCGAGGCCGCCGAGCGAGTGGAGAGCGTTCCGGAACTCATGGGCGATCCCCGCGGAGATCTCGCCCATCGCCGCGAGCCGTTCCTTGAGCGCGATTCTCCGGCGAAGGATCTTTCTCTCGCTCACGTCGTCCAAGAGAAACGTCGCGCCGACCGCTTGGCCGCTTTTGCCATAAAGGATCGACGTGCGAAGCTCCACGAAGAGCGGTTCCTCCCCTTCCCGGCGTGCTTCGAGCTCGACGCGGTCCTCCACCGGCTCTCCCCGCGCGACGGCGCCGAGCATCCGCGTGAAGAGATGGCCCGGCCCGAGAAGACCATCGAGAGGCTTCCCGCGCGCCTTGGAGGCGGGAATCCGAAGGATGTCGGCGGCGGCGCGGTTCAGCGAAACGATCTCGCCGCGGCGGTTGCACGCGACCACGCCGGTCTTCAGCGATTCGAGAATTCCCTGATGGTAGCGCTCGAGGAACGACGCGCGGCGCTCCGCCCTCGAGTAGAGGTCGCGAAGATCGCTCTCGCTCGCCCGAATTCCGCTCAGCATCTCCTGAACGGTTCCGAGAAGGAGCGCGGTCTCGTCGGCGCGCTGCGCCTTCCCTCGAAAGACCCGCGTGAAGCGGGCGGCCGCCCACGGGAGGAAGAAGAGAAGAAAGACTCCGGCGAGGAGAAGAAGAGGGAGAACCGCGACGAGCGACTTCACGCGCGTTCCCTCCCGTCCGTCCCGCGGCGCGAGTCCCGGAGATCGAGCCCGGCCGCCGCGGAACGCGCCTCAACCCCGCCCGACGCGTCGTCGAGGAAGTACTCGACCCCCCACGGAGAGGGGATCGCCTCCAACATCCGCGCCACGACGAGCTCCTCCAGGTTCGCCGGCGATCGTCCCCGAGCCTCGCGGAACGCCTCGACGACGATCTGCAGGACATGAAGATCGCGTCGAACTTCGCGCGCGAGAAGAAAGAGCGACCGCACTTCCCCGGTGACCGGATGGATCACGTAGCGCTCGCCGAACGGTTCGGGCGGCACGCGCGCGAGAAGGCCCGCGCGGACGAGCGCCTCCGGCGAGCGCGGGAAGATCCCCGTCCGATCGCGGAACTTCCGCGCCGCCTCCGCCAGGGCGGTCGTGTCCCGCGCCGCCTGAATCCCGAGGAGCGCCGCCTCCGCGGCCTCGCGGAAACGCTCGTTCTCCGTCGTCCGAAGAATTTCTCGCCACATCTCCTCCGACGCGTCGAGTCCCCCCCGTCTCTTCTCCGCGAACGCCGCGAAGCGCGCGACCCGCTGGTTTTCCGGGTTCAGCCGCGCCGCCCTTCGGAAGTACGAAGCCGCCCATCCGTGCTCGCCCTGGAGGAAGTGATGGAAGGCAAGATCGAAGGGAAGCTCCCATCGTTCCGGGTTCTCTAAGATCCCCTTGCGGAGGAGGGCGTACCCCGACTTCGGATCGCGGGCGTCCTCGACGACGACGAGCGCTCCGAAGCGGTACGCTTCCACGAAGTGGGGATCGAGGTCGGTGAGAACCCGGAAGACATGCGCCGCTTTGTCGAACACGAGATCCGTCTTCCGGTGCTCGCCGTAGTACTGGATCGCGCGGAGCCAGAGGATGTCGGCGAGCGCGTTATGAAAGCCGGAGGCGAGCGGCTTCAACATTCGGCCCGAGGGATAGAACGCGAGCTCCTGTTCGAGCGTCGTCGCCGCGCGCCGAGCCTCCGCGGCCGGCGCGACGAACCGGTTGAGGCCGAAGAGAAGAGTGAGAGAAACGAGAAGAGAGAGCGCGGTCTCCGCCCGGCGCGCGCGTCTCATTGGAGATCCCTTCGCCGAAAGACGACCGATGCGACGAGGAGCGATGAGACGATGATCCCGCACGCATAGGCGGTCGCCCAGAGGAGCAGCCCCGCCCCGATCGGCTTCCCATACACGGCCATCCCCTTCACGTTGAACAGCTCGAGATTCGGGAGAAGAAACGCGAGCGCTTCCGCGAGGGTTCTTCCCGCGCCGGCGGGGAGCATCGAGGCGAAGGTGCGGACATCTTCCGCGAGGTGCCCGACGAAGAAGAGGGCGAGCGTGAAAAGCCCTCCGAGCGCCGGCGAGGAGACGACCGAGAAGAGGACCGAGAACGAGGCGATCACCGCGAGCTCGACGCCGATCATGTAGATCGCGGCGACGTGCCCCGCGGCGAGCGTGCGGAGGTGGAAGTGAACCAAGAGGAGAAAGAGCGTCCCCATCGCGGCCGTGTTCAGGGCGAGCGTAAGCACGATGCCGAGATACTTCCCGATCAAGTAATCGGTCCGCCCGATCGGTCGGGCGAGAAGCGTGACGATCGTTCGTCGCTCCATCTCTCGGTGAACGAGCGAGACGCCGACGAAGACCGCGAGAAAAACCCCGATCGCCGCGATCGACGCGAGCCCGATGTCCTTCACGACCTTGTCCTGCTGCCCGGCGGCAAGCGGGCTCACCGCCACGGAGCCGCCGATGAGGAGAGCCGCGAAGAGGATCGACGCGGCGAAGACCCGGTCGCGCGTCGTTTCCTTCAGCGTGTGCAGGGCGACCTGGACGATGCGCATGCCGTTCCTTCCTACACCGGATCCCGCGCACCGGGCCTGGACAAGATGTTCTCGACGAAGAGATCCTCGAGGGTCTCGCGCCGCTTTTCCACGCGCACGATTCGTCCCCCGCGGGAGCGGAGCCGATCCCGAAGACGAGGGAGGTCCCTCTCACTTCGGAGCGTGATGAGAAGCCGCTCTCCTTCGTTCGCGATCCTCTCCGCCTCGATCGCCGCCGCGGCCACCGCTTCCGCGTCCACCCCCTCGGCGAAGACCTCGATCCGCTCGTTCCCTTCGCCGTCCGCTTCGAGGCCGATCGCCCCGTCCGTAAGGAACCCGGCGCGATCGGCGAGCTTCTCGACGTCCTCGATGATGTGCGAGGAGAAGAGGATCGTCGTCCCCCTTCGCTTGAGGTCCAAAAGAAGCTCGCGCATCTCTTTCCTTCCGACCGGATCGAGCCCGGAGAGCGGCTCGTCGAGGACAAGAACCTCCGGGTCCGCGACCAGGGCTTGCGCGAAAGCGAGGCGCTGGAGCATCCCCTTCGAGTACGTCCGGATGCGCCGCGCGCGCGCCGACTCCAAACGAACGCGCGCGAGAAGGCGGTCCGTCGCGGCGGATGCCTCCCGGGCGGAAAGCCCGGAAAGGCGCCCGTAGTAACGGACGAGCTCCTCCCCCGTGAGGTGTGGAAGAAAGTACGGATGTTCGGGAAGAAAGCCGAGCCCGCGGCGGGATTCCGGATTCGTCGATGAAATCCCCCCAATCATCGCGGAGCCGCCGTCCGCGCGCACGAGCCCGAGAAGGATCTTCATCGTCGTCGTCTTCCCCGCCCCGTTCTCACCGAGAAGCGCGTAGGTCTCCCCGCGCTCCACATGGAACGAGAGACCGCGAAGGACTTCTTTCTTGCGTCGCAGAAAGTCGCTCCGAAAAACCTTCCGGACCCCGTCGAGTCGGATCACCTCTCTACGCTCCTTCATCCTTCAAGCTGGGCCGTCCGCCGTGGTTGCGTTCTCGTTCGGCGGGTCACTCCTTCGCGCCGCATGCGCGAAGGAGCTTCCTCGCCACCCCGTCGCTCTTCGCGACGGGGAGCCCCGGCTCAGTCGTGTCGGCCACAGCCCGCTCGCGCTCCGGCCAGTCGCGCCTACGCACTTGGTGGCCTGCGCGCGAGCAGGCGCCCGTGGCCGCCACCCGCCGTGCTCTCACCGTCTGACGGCGGGAGCCGAACCCCGCGCTCCGTCTCCTTCCGGAGACGGGGGGCGGGGCAGAGCGGCGAGTTGCCGCGCGGGCCGCACCGATCCCGCTACGAACGAACACTTGGGTGAGGACCGCGGCCCGCGCGGCATGTTTGAGCAAGCGAGCCCCGCCCCTCGGCTCCGGAGCCTTCCGTTCCCACAGGATCGGATCCGTCCCTTCCTGCCGCCGCCACCCGCCATTCGAGAACGCACCCACGGCGGGTGGCTTCTCTCTCCCCGCGTATCGGCAAACATTTGCATAAGAAAAGGACCCCGCCGGGGTCCGGTGCGGATCGGTGGTGTGAGGTCGGAGGACCCCGGGCGGGATCAGACGACCGGCGACGGCCTCGGCGTCGGGCCCCTCCCGGGGCCCGACACCTTACGGCCCGCCGCCGATTAGGAGTTTTTTAGCGTGAGGATGTAGGTCGCGATGTCCTTGCCACGCGCCTCGAGAACGTAGCCGCCGACCAACGCGGTCGTCGCCGCGCACGCGCCGGACGAACCCGCCGCGGCCGCGCCCCACGCGAACGGGGTCTCGAGCCCATCGAACGGGTTCCGCGGGAAGTCGCCGCCCGCGACCCCGTCCCAATCCGGAAGCAGGCTCTCGAGGGTCGTTCCCGCGCCCCCGTAGACGCTCGCCGCGTTCACCGGATAGACGCCGTCCGACAGAACGCTGAAGTCCTCGAATCCCAGCTGTACCGTGTGCAGGTTCCCCTTCACACCCGCTTCCTTCGCGCGGCTCTGCATCGAGACGAAGTTCGGGATCGCGATCGCCGCGAGGATCCCGATGATGACCACGACGATCATCAGCTCGATCAGCGTGAAGCCCTTCTGTCCTCTCATGGTCGTACCCCCCTTCGAGCCTTCGGTTGTGGGCGGGTCCCGGGATCCGTTGTTGCTCTTCCCAAGGTGGTCTCCGGTTTTCTCAAGATCCGGGACCCGTACCCTTTTGCTCTCCGACGGGTGGATGGAGCAAAGCCCATGCCAGGCGGGGAACCGGAAAGAGCGCATGGAATCCGTTCCCATCCAACGCGTTAACGAACGAGGCCTCTCCTGCGCACGGAATGGACAGAAGGCTTCATCGCAGAATGCGACCGGCGGGGCCAAAACGCAACGAGAGCCGTGCGCCGGTCACACGTGCCCGGCACGACTCACTTCTCCAGGCCGTAGCGTTGGAGCTTTCGATAGAGCGTGGAGGTGTTGATGCCGAGGATCGACGAGGCCTTTCGCTTCTGCCACCCGGTCTCCTCGAGCACGCGGATGAGATGCCTCTTCTCCAACTCCTCGAGCGTGAGGGAAGAGAGATCCGCCTCGTCGATCGGGCTGCTCTCCGCGCGGCTCCGCACGCGCATCGGAAGATCGTCCGGCGTGATGAGATCCTTGTCGTGAAGGATCACCATGCGCTCCATGATGTTCTCGAGCTCCCGCACGTTCCCCGGCCACCCGTAATGAAGCAGGATCTCCATCGCTTCGGGCGTGATCCGCTTCCTTCCCTCCGCATCGAAGCGCTTCAGAAAGTGATCGACGAGAATCGGAATGTCCTCTTTCCTCTCGCGGAGGGGCGGGACGTGCATCGGGATGACGTTCAGACGATAGAAGAGATCCGCCCGGAAGGTTCCCTCATGAATCTTTTCCTCGAGATCCGCGTTCGTCGCCGCGATGAGGCGGACGTTCACGCTGATCGGCCGGGTGCCGCCGACCGGGATGATCTCGCGTTCCTGAAGGACGCGGAGGAGCTTCACCTGAATCACCGGGGTCGTTTCTCCGACCTCGTCGAGAAGGAAGGTCCCTCCGTTCGCCACGGCGAAAAGCCCCTCCTTGTCGCGCACCGCCCCGGTGAACGATCCCTTCACGTGTCCGAAGAGCTCGCTCTCCAGAAGGCTCTCCGGAAGCGCGCCGCAATTGATCGAAACGAACGGGCCATCCGCGCGCGCCGACGCGAAGTGGATCTCGCGAGCGATCACCTCTTTCCCCGTCCCGCTCTCGCCATAGATCAGCACGGTCGAATCGCACGCCGCGACCCGCTGCACGAGACGGTAGACTTCCTCCATCTTCGGGCTTCGGCCGACAACCTTCCGGGTATCGTGATGAAGTCGCAGCTCCCTCTTCAAAAGGCGGTTCTCCACGCGGAGCTTCCTGTGCTCGAGCGCCTTCCGGATGACGAGCTTGATCTCCTCGTTCTTGGCCTGTTTCGTCAGGTAATAGAACGCGCCGCGGTTCACCGCCTCGATCGCGGTCTCCTGGGACGCGTACGCCGTGAGGATGATCACGGGGAGCGAAGAATCGATCTCCTTCACGCCCGAAAGCACGTCGAGCCCGTCGACGCCGGACATGCGGATGTCGGTGATCACGATGTCGAACGGCTCCTCAGCGACCGCCTTGAGCGCTTCCTTCCCCGACCCGGCCGTTCGAACCTCGTGCCCCTCCTTGCGAAGCATGATGGAGAGGAACTGGCACATGCTCTCTTCGTCGTCCACGATTAGGATACGGGAGGACGTCATGACGGCGATTCCTCGTTCTTCTTTCCCGTTCCGATCGTCCGCGCGGAAGCGCCGCACGGGCTTTCCGCCGCCGGACGAGCGCCGGAACGAACTGCGGTTTCCTCTCTCGGGAGAAGAACCGTGAAGGTGGTTCCCTCGTGATCGCTTCTTACGTCAATCTTCCCCTGGTGGCTCACCACGATCTTCTGCGCGAGCGGTAGCCCAAGCCCGACGCCTCCCTTCTTCGTCGTGAAGAAGGGGCGAAAGAGATCGGCCCGCGCTCGCGCCCCAATTCCGGGCCCCGTGTCCGAAACCGAGAGGGCCACGGCGGATACCGGATCGTTTTCCGGAGATGCCTGGAACGCGCGAACCGCTTGAGTTCGCACCGCGAGCGTTCCCCTCTCCCCCATCGCCTCGAGAGCGTTCGTGACGAGGTTGAGAAGAACGCGGCGGAGCTGTTCGGCGTCCCCGCGCACCGTGAAGCGCTCCCCAGGCGGATCGAAGCGGATCGTGACACCGGATCCCCGCTTCGGGTGAGCCGCGGCGAGGTCCCGAATCTCCTCGAGGAGCGCGGTGATATCGACCGGACGGCGCTCCGTCGGGCCCGTACGCGCAAAGGAGAGGAAGTCCTCGACGATCCGATGCAGGCGGTCCGACTCGCGCACCACGATCTCGAGAAGCCTGGCATTCTCTCCGCCGACCGAAAGCTCCGCTTGAAGGACCTGAACGGACCCGCTGATCGTCGCCAACGGATTCCGGATCTCGTGCGCGATTCCCGCCGACAACTCCCCGATCGCCGCCAGACGATCGACGTGACGCACATGCTCCTCCATCCTTCGCACGTCCGTGAGATCCTGAAAGATGCAGACGACCCCCGCCACGTTTCCCGTCTCGTCGCGAAGCGGCGACGCGCTCATGCCGATCGGCACCATCTCCCCGGATGCGGAGACGAGCGTCGTTTCCTGCCGCAGCACGTCGCCCCAACCGGAGAGAATCCCCCTGAGGAGCGTGACGAGGGGCGGCGACGCCTTCTCCAGATCCTCCTCGAAAGGCCTCCCGAGCACGGTGCGTGCCTCGAGACCTGTGATCTTCTCGGCCGTCCGATTGAAGTGCACGATCCTCCCCGCCTCGTCCACCGTGAGAAGGCCGCTCGAGAGGCTCCCCACGATCTGGTCGGTGTTGAGGCAGGCGCGGCGGAGGCGTGTTCGCACGGCGGCGAGCGCTTCGCCCCCGCGATAAACGCGCACAGAGAGATATCCCGATACGACAGCGAGGAGAAAGAACGTGATCGTGTAGAGACCGATCTGGAGCGCGAAAAGGCGGCTTCCCTCCTCCGCCGACGCGGCCGGCGGGAAGAGCCCGGCGAGCTCCACGATCCTCTCCCCGCCGAAGACGAGGTGGAGAGAAAGATGCGCCCCGTGAACCGCCGCGCAGAGGAGCGCGATCAGGATTGTTCCCCGGAGAAGGAGAAAACGGGAGCCGGCCGAGATGATCAAGATATAAAGGAGTGCAAAGGGGGAGGCGAAATCCCCCGTGTAGTGGATGATTCCGGTCGCGAGCCCGATGTCTACGAGGAGCTGGAGAACCGCCTGAAACCGGAAGTTTCTCCCCCTCTTCACGCCCGCCCAGTAGACGGCGGAGAGAAGGACCGTGATCCCCAGCATGGCGAAGAAGGGCCTGTTCCACCTCTCGAGACCCCCGTCTCCGCGAAGGAAGAAGATCCCGAGCCCGAGGATGGCCGATACCACGACGAGCCGAAGCGCGACGAGCGCCCGGAGCGAACGCCTGACCGACGCCTCGTCTCTTTCCCGATCCGCGCGTTCCAAGGCCGACCCCCGCCTACTGGTTCGCCATGATGACGTTGACCATCTTGAAGATCGGAAGGTACATGGCGACCACCATCCCGCCCACCATGCCTCCCATGAGAACGATCATGAGCGGCTCGATGATCGAGGTGAGCCCCTCGACCGCCGCGTCGACCTCCGCCTCGTAGAAGTCGGCGATCTTGCCGAGCATTTCGTCGAGAGCGCCCGTCTCCTCGCCGATCGCGATCATCTGCACCACCATCGGCGGGAAGACCCCCGAGACGCGAAGAGGTTCCGCGATCGTTTGTCCCTCGCGGATGCTGACACGGGTCTGCATGATCGCATTGTGAACGACCATGTTCCCGGCCGTCCGCGCGGTGATGCCAAGACCGTCCAGAATCGGCACGCCGCTCGCGATGAGCGTCCCCAAAGTCCGCGTGAAGCGGGCGACCGCCGCCTTGCGCAGAATGTCGCCGATCGCCGGAACCCGAAGAAGAATCGTGTCGATTCGAAGCCGCCCCTTCTCGGTCGCTCGGTAGCGGTTGAAGAGAAAGATCCCCGCCGCGAGTGCCGCCACGAGGAGGTACCACTGGCCTCGCAGGAAGCCGCTCGCCCCCATCACGATCCGAGTCGGAAGCGGAAGCGTGCCGCCGAAATCGCTGAACATCTTCGCGAAGGTCGGGATGATGAACACCAGCATGAAGACCGTCGCGAGCACGGCGACGGTGAGGACCACCGACGGATAGATCATCGCGGTCTTCACTTTTCTCTTCAGCGCGTCCAGCTTTTCGAGAAAAATCGAGAGCCTCTGGAGAATCTCGTCCAGGATGCCTCCCGACTCGCCCGCCTCCACCATCGCGATGTAGAGGTCGGGGAAGATCGACTTGTGCTTCGCGAGACCCTCGGCGAGCGTGGAGCCGGTTTCCACGTCCCTCGTGACCTGCTGGATCGCGTCGCGGAAGCGCTCCTTTGTGACCTGTTTCGCGAGCGTGTCGAGGCACTGCACGATCGGGAGGCCCGCGTTGATCATCGTGGCGAATTGGCGCGTGAAGACCGCAAGGTCGTTCGTCTTGACCGATCCCCGCTTCTTCCCCTTCGCGCGCGTCTTCTTCTCCTTCACCTCGGTCGCGATCACCCGCCGCTTCCGGAGAACGTTCCCGAGCTCCTTCCGGTTCTCGACGGCGGTCTCCCCCGAGACGATCTCACCCGTCGCCGTCTTCCCCTTCCACGCATAGGTTACCGTCATGGGGAATCCTTCTTACGCTCGGGACGCGACCGGCGCATCGGCTCGCCCGAGCATCTGCTCGAGTTCGCGCGGATCCTGGCTCCGCTCGAGAGCGGCCTCCCGAGAGAGCATCCGCCGCCGGATCGCATGGAAGAGCGACTGGTTCATCGTCTGCATCCCGAACTTCGCGCTCGCCTGCATCATGCCGTAGACCTGATGAATCTTCCCTTCGCGGATGACGGCGCGGATCGCCGGCGTGCAGACGAGAACCTCCGCGATGAGAACCCGGCCCGGGCCGTAGCTCCGCGGGACGAGCTGCTGGCAGATCACTCCCTCCAAAACGAAAGCGAGCTGGGCTTGGACTTCGTTCTTCTGGCCGGCCGGAAAGACGTCGACGATTCGATTGATCGATTCCGCCGCCGAGTTCGTGTGGAGCGTCGCGAGCGCGAGATGGCCGGTTTCCGCGATCGTGAGCGCCGCTTGGATCGTCTCGAGGTCGCGCATCTCGCCGATCAGGATCACGTCCGGATCTTGCCGGAGGACGTACTTGAGGGCGGCGTGGAAGGAGACGGTGTCGGCGCCGACCTCCCTCTGGTCGATCGTCGAGGACTTGTTCCGGTGCACGTACTCGATGGGATCCTCGATCGTGATGATGTGCGACCGGCGCTCCTCATTGATCTTGTCGATGATCGACGCGAGGGTGGTCGACTTCCCGCACCCGGTCGGCCCGGTCACGAGAATGAGCCCCTTCGGCTTCTGGGCGAGCTCCTGCACGATCGGCGGAAGCCCGAGCTCCTCGAACGAGAGGATCTCGAACGGAATGCGCCGGATCGCGACGGAGACCGAACCTCTTTGCATATAAACATTCGCGCGGAAGCGGGAGACTCCCCGGATTCCGAACGAGAGGTCGAGCTCCTTGTCCTTCTCGAAGCGCTTCCTCTGATCCTCAGTGAGGATCGAGTACGCGAGCTGGAGAACCGCCTCGGGGCCGAGCGGTTCCGCCGTCCGGCTCGACGTCAGATCTCCGTCGATGCGGAGCTGCGGCGGATGCCCGGCGGAAAGATGGATGTCCGACGCGTTCCTTTCCAGCATCTCCTCCAACAGCACTCGAAGCGACGGCATGCGCGCTCCTTTCGAGGTCAAGCCGCGGACGTCTCCCGGAGAACTTCCTCGATCGTCGTGATTCCCTTTTCGATCTTGCGGATGCCGTCCTGGCGAAGCGTGAGCATCCCTTCCTCCACCGCCCGGTCCCGAATCTCGTCCGCCGAACGGCGATCCAGGATCATCCGCGAGACCGCGGGCGTGATCGGCATCACCTCGAAGAGCCCCTGCCTTCCCGAATACCCCGACCCGTTGCAGGCGTCGCACCCTTTCCCCTTCTTGAAGGAGATCTTCGAAGCCCACGCTTCCGTGACGCCGAGCTCGGCGAGCGCCTCCGGGTGCGGCTCGATCTCCTCGGCGCACCGCGCGCACGTTCGGCGGATGAGACGCTGGGCGAGAATGAGCCGCACGGAGGACGAAACCAGGAAGGGCTCCACCCCCATGTCGATGAGACGATTGATCGTGCTCGGCGCGTCGTTCGTGTGCAGCGTCGAGAGCACGAGGTGCCCGGTGAGCGCCGCCTTCACCGCGATGCCGGCCGTCTCGAGGTCGCGGATCTCGCCGACCATGATGATGTTCGGGTCCTGCCGGAGAAACGAGCGGAGCGCCGAGGCGAACGTGAGGCCGGCCGCCTCGTTGATCCCCACCTGATTGATCCCTTCGAGGTTGTACTCGACCGGGTCCTCGGCGGTCAGGATGTTCGTGTCCGGCGTGTTCACCGTCGAGAGGGCCGAGTAGAGGGTTGTCGTCTTCCCGCTCCCGGTCGGCCCGGTCACGAGGACCATTCCCCACGGCGACCGGATCGCGCGCTCGAAGTTCCGCCGCGCGAGCTCCTCGAATCCGAGCTTCGAGAGATCGACGCTCAGGTTCGACTGGTCGAGAACGCGCATCACCACCTTTTCCCCGAAAACCGTCGGAAGGGTCGACACGCGAAGATCGACCGTCTTGTCGTGCAGGCGGATCTTGATGTTGCCGTCCTGCGGCGTCCTCTTCTCGGCGATGTCGAGAGAGGCCATGATCTTCACGCGTGAAGCGATCGCGTTCTTCATCCGGATGGGCGGGCCCATCACGGTGTAGAGGGTCCCGTCGATCCGGAAACGGACACGGAGCTGCTTCTCGAACGGCTCGATGTGGATGTCGCTCGCTCTCCGGTGAACCGCCTCGGCGATCATCGAGTTGACGAGCTTGACCACGGGCGCGTCGGAGGCCTCATCGACGGAGACCCCAGCGTCCGGCTCGACCTGCGAGTCGAGGACCTCGACGTCCTCCTCCTCGAAGTCCTTCATGAGGTTCTCGAGCGCTTCGGACGAGTTGTCGTAGTACGCTCCGATCGCCTCGCGGATCTTCGATTCGACCGCCACCACCGGCTGGATCTCGAGCCCGGTGAGGAACTTGATGTCCTCCACCGCGTAGATGTTCGTCGGGTCGGCCATCGCGAGCTGGAGGGTCCGGCCTTGCCTCCGAATCGGGATCACGTTGAAACGGGAGCAGATCTCGTGCGGAACGAGGTCGAGGACCGCCCGGTCCGCCTCGAGCGCGCGAAGGTCCGCGGGCGGCAGCTTGAACTGCGCGCTGAGGAAATCGAGGAGGTCCTGCTCGGACAAGAGCCCCAGCTTGACCAGGCAGCTATCCGTCGGATCGCCCGAGGACTCCCTCTGCTTCCGGAGCTTCTGGAATTGCTCCGGAGTGAGACGCTCCGAGCGAAGAAGAAGATCCGCGAGATCCAAGCCCATCGTCCTTTCCGCTCGTTTCCCGGCCGGCATCCGCCTCCCGACCGCCCGAAGCGCTTCCACCCTCGCTTCCGGCCGTTCGATCCTCGATTGTCACGAGCGGCGCGATCCTCTCGATCGTCTTCCGCCCGATTCCGGGCACCCGGTCCAGGTCGCCGAGCGATCGGAACGGCCCGTGCGCCTCGCGCCACTCGACGATGAGGCGCGCCTTCTTCGGACCGATCCCGGGGAGCGTCTCCAGCGCGGGGGCGCCGTCTCGGTTCAAATCGACCCGCGCGCGCAGCGCCTCGACCATCGCAGGGCTCGGATCCGAGGCCGGCGCCTCCTCGAGCGGCTCCCCTTCCGCTTCCTCCACGTTCTCCGCGCGCGGCGCGCTCTCGACCGTGCGACCGCTTTCCGTCGCCGGTGGAGGCTCCTGCCCCCGTAGTTCGAACCATCGGACCGCGCTGCCGAAGAGAACAAGAACGGCAACCGCGATCGCCAATCGGCGTTCTTCTTCCGTCATGGCATCCCTCCCGGCCGTCCGGAAGAGACGCCCCCTAAGCTGATCCTGCCTTCCCACGAATCGGCAGTTGGAGGAGTTTCTGAACAGGTCCAGACGGCGGAATCTTATGTTTCACAACGATTTAGACGGATTTGTTCCCGCTTACAGAGAATCGGGGAGAATGGGGGAAACGTTCCGTGGGAACGCTTGGGAGTCCCGGGGAAGAAACGGACCGAGGCCGCGCCCTACCCGTTCGTACCGATCAGAGCTCGTCTTCGAGGCCGAGCGCGCGGAGCTTCTCCACGAGGGCCCGCACGTCCTGCGCGCGCTCTCTCGGACAGACCAGAACCGCGCGGTCGGTCTCGACGACGACAACCCCGTCGAGCCCGATCGTCGCGATCAGACGTCCTCCCGAGCGGATGACCGAGCCGCGCGTGTCGAGGCCGACGTGCCGCCCGTCGACCTCGTTCCCCTCCGCGTCGCGCGGAAGGAGATCGCCGAGCGCGCTCCAGCTCCCGACGTCGTTCCACGCGAAATCGGCGCCGATCGCGGCGATGTTCGAAGCCTTCTCCATCACCGCGTAGTCGATCGAGAGCGCGGGGAGCTTCGGGTATGTCTCCTCGAGAACCGGGTAGAGATCCTCGGCGGAGGCCGCGCGAAACGCCGCGATCGCGGCCCGCGCTCCCTGAACGTGCCGGAGAAGGGCCTCCTCGATCGCGTCCATCCGCCAGAGGAATATCCCGCTGTTCCAGAGATGCCGTCCCGACGCGAAGAACCTCTCCGCCGTCTCGCGGTTTGGCTTCTCCACGAAGCGCGCCACCTCGTGCACCGCGCGGCCGCGCCGGACGGCGCGCCGCTCGCCGATCTCGAGATATCCGTAGCCGGTTTCTGGGCGCGCCGGCCGAATCCCCAGCGTGAGAAGCGCCTTCTCGGTTCGGCAGAACTCCTCGCCCGCGCGGAGCGTCTCGTGAAAGAGGGGGACGTCTCCGATCGCGTGGTCGGCGGGAAGGACAACCATCACCTCGTCTGAGCCGCCTCCCCGATCGGCGCGCGCGACCGCCAGAACGATCGCCGGCGCCGTGTTCCTTCCCGTCGGCTCTCCGATCACGTTCTCCGCGGGGAGCATCGGCGCCTCGCGCCTCGCCCGCTCCGTGAACGACCCTCCCGTCACCACGAAGATCCTCTCCGCCGGAACGAGGGGGAGAACGCGGGCGACCGTCTCGGCGAGAAGCGAGCGGCCGCCGAGAAGGGGGAGGAACTGCTTCGGCTCCGACGCGCGGGAGACCGGCCAGAAGCGCGTGCCGCTCCCCCCCGCGAGAATCACGGCGATCATCTCAGGCGAACACCTCGTCCGGAACGGAAACGTGCCCGCGAAGCGCATCCCCGACCGTTCGGCGGATCCTCGCGAGCGCATCGGCGCTCTTCGCCTCGAACCGAAGAACGAGAACCGGCTGCGTGTTCGAGGCGCGAAGAAGCCCCCACCCATCCCCGAAGTCGATCCGCGCCCCGTCGATGTCGATCACCTCGTGCGTCGCGCGGAAACGGTCCCGCACCTTCTCGACGACCTGGAACTTCACCGCGTCCGGGCAGTCGATTCGGATCTCGGGGGTCGAGAAGTAGCGCGGGATTTCGGCCGCGATCGCGGAGAGCGGCCGCCCTTCGTTCGCGACGATTTCGACGAGGCGGCAGGAGGCGTAGATCGCGTCGTCGTAGCCGTAGTAGCGGTCGGCGAAGAAGACGTGGCCGCTCATCTCCCCCGCGAAGGGACCGCGCTCCTCCTTCATCTTCCGCTTGAGGTGCGAATGGCCCGTCTTCCACATGAGCGGCCTTCCGCCCGCCTCCTCGATCGCCTCGACGAGACCCTTCGAACACTTGACGTCAAAAACAATCGTCGCGCCCGGGTTCGATCGAAGAACCGAGCGTGCGAAGATGCCGGTCAGCGTGTCGCCGAAGAGGATCTCTCCCTTCTCGTCGACCGCCCCGATCCGGTCCGAATCACCGTCGTAACCGACGCCGAGCTCGCTCCCGCTCTCGCGGACCGTCCGGATCAGCGTCTGGATGTATTTCGGAACGGTCGGGTCGGGGTGATGATTCGGGAAGCGGCCGTCCGGCTCCTCGAAGAGGGAGATCACCTCGCAGCCGAGCTTGCGGAAGATCGGGACGGCGATCGGCCCCCCGGTCCCGTTGCCCGAATCGACGACGAGGCGGACCTTGCGCGGGATCCGGATGCCGCGCACGATCTCCTCGATGTAGTCCTCGCGCACGTCCATCCGGCGAACCGTGCCGCTCCCCTTCTCGAACTCCCCCTTCTCCACGAGCGCGCGGATCACCTGGATGTCCGGCCCGAAGATCGGCGTCGTCCCGTGACAGATCTTGAAACCGTTGAACTCGGGCGGGTTGTGGCTCCCCGTAATCATGAGGCCGGCCGCGAACGAATCCTCTCCGCCGCGCGTCGCCGCGTAGTAGAGGAGCGGCGTGGGGACCATGCCGATGTCGACGCAATCGAGCCCGCACGCGTTCAGGCCCTCGATCACCTGCGCGCAGAGGGATTCCGAGCTGAGGCGGACGTCGCGCCCGACCACCACCTCTCCCTCGTGGCGGCGCTTCACGTAGGTCCCGATCCCGCGGGCGATCCGCCGGACATGTTCCGGCGGAAGGTCCTTCTCGACCACCCCCCGAATGTCGTACTCGCGAAAGATCTCCGGATTCATGCGATCCCCTTTTGCCCGGAGCGATTCACGATCGGTTCAAGCATCTTGTTCGGTCTTGTCCGCCGCGGACGACGGAATCCTTCTCGGTTCGAAGCGATGGAGGCGGTCCTTCATCTCCCGCGGCATCGTGTTCGACAGGACGCGGACCACCTCGATGAGCGGTTGGTGGAACTTGGAGCCCGCAAGGACGCGCGCGCCTCCGGGGAAGTAGATCGTCGCGACGAGAAAGAGGGCGCCGAGAAAGACCGCGCCGATCCCGACGCCGCAGACCCCTCCGAGCAGCCGGTCGATCAGGGAGAGCGGGGTTCCCGAGATGACGCCCGTGATCGCCAGACCGACGAGCCGCACGGCGAGGGCGGTGATGACGAAGAGAAGGAGAAACACGCCGAGACGAAGCGCGATCTCCGCCTCCGGACGCGACGTGCTCCAGCGCATCGCGAGCGCGAGGTGGAAGCGCGAGGCGATGATCCAGCCGGCGCCGATGGCGAGAAGCCCGAAGAGCGAGCGGAGAAACCCGCGCCGGAAACCGTGGATCAGGAAAAGCAGGAGAAGGATAGCGATCAGGATGTCGATGACGCCGAGGGTTCGAAAAGTATCCATCTTACCCGTCCGTGAAGGCCCACACGAGCCCAAGGTAGATCTGACGGCTGCCAGAAAGGACGCCGTCGGTCCCCTCCAGCGGGCCGTCGATGTACTCGACTTGATGCCCGAGCACCTGCTCCATCTCTGCGAAGAGATCGGTCCCCCGCACGTTCAGCGTGACCCGCCCGCGGAGAGTGAAGTAGTCCTCCATCGGCGCGGACCGACCCGGCGCGCGCCGGTCGGATCGCCACTCGCCGAGGAGGTCCATGCGCGGCACGGCGGGGAACCGGGGAATCGAGCGCTCGTAGGAGACCCGCCCGCGCGCCAGATGATCGGAGTGGTACGGCAAGGGATCGGGCTTCCCTTTCTCCCGCGCGCGGATCCACGCGTACGATCCCTCCCACTCGACCGCGCCGGCCCTCCCCTCGAAGGAGGCCTCCACGCCGTCCGTCCTCTCGTCGATCCGCATGAAGCTCTCCAAGTGGGCGTCGACGGAGAGGAGATGGTCGACGCCATTTCCTTCACGTCGAAACCATCGAACCTTCGGGCGAAGAGGAAGGAACCCAAAGCCGATTCCCGCCTCGGCGGAGCGGACGACCCCGGGATCGGCATCGTCCGCGATCCATCGCCGCACCGCGCGTTCCTCGCGGAAACGCCCCGCGCGGAAGAACCCCGGAAGGACCCCGCTCCACGCGAATGAGACCTCCGCGGCGAGGCTCCCTCTCTCCCCCTTCTCCGCGCCGCCGAGAAGCGCGACCGATGCGTCGCCCCAAGGGACCGGGGCGAACGAGCCCCCCGCGGACACCGCCCCTCGGGCGCTCTCCCGTCGCGATCCGTCCGCTTCCGCCTCGCGCTTCTCGCCGCGGAGGGCGACCGCGATCCCCGCGCCCCGCGCGCGGAATGCCCGCGAGAGACGAAGGCCGCTCCGCTCGTCGACGACCGATGTCGACGCGTACGCGGCGTCCGCCGCATCCGCGCGGGAGTGTATCGACGTCCGGTAGGCTTGTCCATTCATTCCGGGAGCGAGAAGCTCGATCGCGAGAACCTCTCGCTCGTCGCTCGCACGATGCGAGAACCGCTGCCGGAGATCTCGGTCGAGAAGAACCTCCTCGCCGTCGTGGCGGCGGAGCCGCGCGCGGAGAAGGAGCGAGGGCCCCAGGCGCGCCTCGGCGGCGATGCCGCTGGAGAACGCGCGCTGGCTGTCCACGGTGAACGCATCCGCCTTGCGGAACTGCCCGTCGAACCGGAGGGCGAGCCGACTCGTCACGTCCCGGACAAGGCCGAAGCGATAATCCCGAAAGCCGTCCGCCCCGCGATCGGCGGCGACCACGCTCCTCGGGGGTCCCCCCAGCCACGGCTCTTCGTCGAGGAGGATCGCGCCTCCGGGAGCCGCAAGGGCGAGCTCGGGGAGAAGGCGCGGCCCCGCGAGCGCGAACGTTCCGATCCCCTGGCGCGGGAGCGCTCCGGCGTTCGGAAGCCCGCCCGCCTCGCGCGGCCAGAGGATCCCGTCGACCAGAACGAGCGGCGCCCCGGTCCCGCCGACGCGGATCGTCTCGAAGTAGGCCGGCGGACCGAAGCGGTCGGCGCGCGCGACCGGTCGCGCGGCGGCGGCGTCCGCGAACGAGCGGGGAGCGTAAAACGAGAGATCGGCGGCGCGGAGCGTCCATGCGGAGAACGAGTCGAGCCGAGGGGAGACGCCGCGGAGGAGCGAGTCGACGGGGACGGGCGGTCTCGAGGGGGCGGCCGGCTTCTCCTCCGGGGGCGGAGCCGCGTCCTCGATCGAGTCCGGGGCCGCAGGAGAGGCGGGCCCCGGCGCCATCGGAAGAGCCGCGCCCTTCTTCGGCGGCGGCGTTTCCTCGTCCGCGTACGCGAAGCTCGGAAAGGTAGCAACGATCGGAAGCAGGAGCACGAGGATGAACGAGATGCTAACGGCCGACCGCGAGGCGGAGGCGAAGGAAGCGCTCTTCGGTGAGCCCGTAGTGGCCGAGGATGGTCGCCCCGAACTCGAAACCGTGGTAGTCCGAGCCGCCGGTCGGAACGAGTCCCAGCCGCCGGCTGACGGTCTGGAAACGCTCGATGTCCCGTTGCGAGTGCTTCGGATGCCACACCTCCAACGCGGCCAGGCCCTCTCCCGCCAGCTCCGGGAGCAGATCCTCCACGCGACTGACGCCGGGGTGCGCGACCGACGCGATTCCCCCCGCCTCCCGAATGAGATCGATCCCGTCGAGAGGGGTCAGGAAGCGCTTCGGCACCGCCGCCGGCTTGCCGTCCCCGATGTACTTGCGATAGACGCTCTCCGTGTCCGGGGCCCATCCGCCCCGCACCAACGCCTCGGCGATGTGCGGCCTCCCGACGAGCCCGTTCCGCGTGAGCCCCATCACGTCTTCGAGGTCCAAATCTATTTGATAGGTCCGGAGCCGGTCAATGATCGTCTCGGCGCGGCGGATTCGCTTTTCGCGCATCCGCGCGAGCTCGGCGCGAAGCCTCCGGTGGTCCGGATCGACCCAGTAGCCGAGGATGTGGACCTCGTCGTTCCCCTCCGTGCACGAGAGCTCGAGGCCGGGGACCACCTCCGGAGCGCCTTTCCGCGAGGCGGCGATCATCGGCTCGATTCCGTCGAGGGTGTCGTGGTCGGTCAGGGCGATGACCGAGAGCCCGGCGTATCCGGCCCGTATGAGCAGCTCGGGGGGAGGGACGAGCCCGTCGGAGAAGTCGGAATGAAGATGCAGGTCCGCGAAGATCTCTCCCAAGCGCGCCCTCGCCCGATGCTTGAACTATGGAGCAACCGGGGAGCGGCCGCTCCGAACGGCACTAAGCCGACATGCGCGCGATCCTCGCGCGCACATCGCGGAACTCGGGATCCCGCTCCTCGACGAGGCGGAACTCGCGAAGCGCGCGATCCTCGTTTCCTAGTCTCTCATAGGCGAGGCCGCGAAGAAAGCGAATCCCGAGGCCCTCCTCCGTCTCCAGAGGGAGAAGACCCTCGAGCAGGCGTACGCATTCCTCGTAGCGCCCGAGATCGAGAAGGACCGCGGCGCGCATCTCGTCCGAGGAGGAGCGAAGCTCCGGCGAGGCGGCGGATTTCTCGAACTCGGCGAGCGCCTCCTCGAGAAGCCCCATCTCCTTGTAGGACATCCCCATGTCGTAATGGGACTGGTAGTCCTCCTTCCCGATGATCTTGCTGACGCCGTTCTGGAACTCGCGGAGGATCTCCTCGACCGGCACGAAGTCCGCGTCGCGGGGAGCGGGCGCCGCGAAGGGCCCCATATCCGGCTCGGGGGCGGGCCGCGCGCGTTCGAGGGGGAGAAGCTCGACCTCGTCTTCGGAAACCGGAGGGCGCGGCGCGACCGGCCGGAGAGCCTCGTCGCGGACGGGCCTTCCCTCCCGCAGAGAGGAGGAGCGCGGCAGGACCTCCCGGCCGATCGGCCGCGGGGCCGGCTCGGCCCGGCTGTGGTCGAGGCTCTCGAAGGCTTCCTCACCGGCGGGAGGGAAAGCGGACGGCGCGCACGGAGGAACGAGATCGAGGGGTGCGTGCGCCTCCCCTTCGTTCAGAAGGGAAAGGGGATCGGTGCGTTCGCTCCTCTCGAGCTCGTGAAGCCGGGTCGCGATCCGGTCCCCGTCCGCAATTCTTCCCGCGTCCCGATAGCCTTGCAACGCGGCCCGAAGATCGACCATTCCCTCGTCCGGAAGCGAGAGGGCAAGGAAGATCTCGCCGAGCCGCTCGCGGACCTCCGGGTCGCCGGCCAGGATCTCGCGGACGCGCCCGCCCGTGCGGAGAACCGCCTCCGCGTCGCCGATCTCCGCCGTCCGAGCAGCGTAGACCATGTAGTGCTTGACCGCCTCGCGCGCGAGACCTTGAGAGAAGAAGAGAGCGCCGAGCTGCTCGATCGCATGGATCCGGTGGGGATACTGGCGGAGCATCTTGCGGCAGACGCCGATCGCGTTCCCGAAGAGACCTTCCTGCGAGTAGCGGTCGACCGCCTTCTGGTACCATCCGTATGCGTCGTCCGGCTCCCCCTTGCGATGGTAGAGATCGCCGAGAAGGTTGCAGGCGATCGGTGGGCACGGGTCCGATTCGGCCAGCTTCCGGTACTCGTACGCCGCGCCGTCGAAGTCCCCCCTCCTCTCGCAATCCCTCGCCTTCTTGAGAATCTCGGAATTCGACGCCAAGGGTCTCTCCCGCCGGGTGGACCGATCCAGAGGAGGGCGGCCGCCCCCTTGTTTCTCCTTGTCTAGAACGAGTTTCGGCCGTCCCGGCCTTTCCTTGACCGCACGTCGCCTCGCGGGCCGACCGATGGGACAGGAAAGACGAATGTGCGGAAGAAATCGAAAGCGAGCGAGGAGGCTCTCGCTCGGATCCTGCACGCGTTTCCGTCGCCAGGACGCGCGCGGGATCCGAGCTACACGGTCGGTCCGACGAGGTTCGGGCGGCGGCGGCGGCGGATCGGGAGCCCGTTCTTCACGACCGTCTCGACGAGGTTCGTTCCGAAGCGGTACGGGATCGCCGCGGGGTGCGTCGCGCGAAGAAGAATGCAGTCCGCTTTCTTTCCGGCCTCGATCGTCCCGATCGAATCGAGAAGGCCGAGCGCGGCGGCGGCGTTTCGCGTCGCCCCGAGGATCGCCTCGGGGAGCGTGAGCCCCTCGAGCGAGCAGGCGAGCGAGAGGACCACGCTCATCGACTCGGTGAACGAGCTTCCGGGATTGCAGTCGGTGGCGAGCGCGATCGGAAGCGCGTTCCTTCGCATCCGCTCCACGTCGGCGAAGGCTCTCTTCGCGAGCCCGATCGCGGTTCCGGGGAGAAGGATCGCGATCGTTCCGCTTCTCGCCATCTGGGCGCATCCCTCTTCCGTGACCGCGAGGAGATGATCCGCCGAGACCGCTCCGACCTCCGCCGCGAGCTCGCCTCCGCCGATCGAGACGAACTCCTCGGCATGCAGCTTGGGAAGAAGCCCGTGCCGCTTCCCCGCCTCGAGGATCGCGCGCGACTCCTCGATCTCGAAGACCCCCTTCTCGCAGAAGACGTCGCAGAAGCGCGCGAGACCGCGGGCGCGGGGAATCATCTCGTCGATGACGAGCCGGACGTAGTCCCGGGTCCGCCCTTCGTACTCCTCGGGGATCTCGTGCGCCCCGAGAAACGTCGGCACGATCTCGATCGGGTGCGCTTCGTTCAGCTGCGCCATCAATCGAAGCGCGCGAATCTCCTGATCCGTCGTGAGCCCGTACCCGCTCTTCCCCTCCACCGTCGTGGTTCCGTACGCGAGGAACGAATCGAGACGCCTTCGGCCCGCGTCGAGAAGCTCCTCGTCACTTGCCGCGCGGAAGGCGCGCACCGTCTTCCGGATCCCTCCTCCCCTTCGGCGGATCTCGAGATAGTCCACCCCCTCCACGCGCATCGCGTACTCGTCCTCGCGCGTCCCCACGAAGAGGAAGTGCGTGTGCGGATCGATGAAACCGGGGAGCACGAGCCGCCCGCGGCCGGAAAGCGTCTTCGTCTTCGGCGTGATCGAGACGCGGCTCTCGACGTCCGCCGTCGTTCCCACCGCGACGAACTTCCCGCGGCGGATCGCGATCGCTCCGTTCTCGACGATCCCGAGATCGCCCCACGCCGGGTTCGAAAGCGGTCCCGGCTTTCCGCCCGCCGCCGTCACGAGACAGGCGATGTTCCGAATGAGAAGCTCGCAGCGCTCCTTCACGGTTTCACCTCCTCCCGCATCGGGATGCGGATCCCCTTCTCGCCGGCGAAGCGGATCGCTTCCTCGTAGCCGGCGTCGGCGTGGCGGAGAACGCCGGTGCCCGGATCGCACGTGAGGACCCGCGCGAGCGCGCGTTCCGCCCGTTCGCTCCCGTCGGCGACGATCACCACCCCCGCGTGGATCGAGTAACCGATGCCGACCCCGCCTCCGTGATGCACCGAGACCCACGAGGCGCCGCACGCCGCGTTCAAGAGCGCGTTCAGGATCGGCCAGTCCGCGATCGCGTCGGAGCCGTCCTTCATACCTTCCGTCTCGCGATACGGCGAGGCGACCGATCCGCAATCGAGATGATCCCGTCCGATCACGACCGGCGCGCGGATCTCCCCCTTCCGGACCAGATGGTTGATCTTGTCGCCGAGAAGCGCGCGCTCTCCGTAACCGAGCCAGCAGATTCGCGCGGGGAGCCCTTGAAACGCGATCCGCTCCGCCGCCATCCGGATCCAGCGCGCGAGCGACTCGTTCTCGGGGAACGTCTCGAGAACGAGCGCGTCGGTGCGCCGAATGTCGGCCGGATCTCCCGAAAGCGCGGCCCAGCGGAAGGGACCTTTCCCGACGCAGAAGAGCGGACGGATGTACGCCGGCACGAACCCGGGGAAATCGAACGCGTTCTTCACGCCGTACGCCTCGGCCTGCGCGCGGATGTTGTTCCCGTAGTCGAAGACGACCGCGCCGGCCTTCCGGAGAGCGAGCATCCCCTCGACGTGCGCGGCGACCGCGCGTCCGGCGCGCGCGACGTGCTCGTCCGGGTTCTTCGCGCGAAGCAGGGTCGCCTCGGCGAGCGTCATGCCGTTCGGCACGTATCCGTTCAGGAGATCGTGCGCGGACGTCTGATCGGTGACGACATCCGGCGCGAAACCGCGCCTCGCGATCTCCGGAACGGCATCCGCTGAGTTCGCGAGGAGCGCGATCGAGCGCGCCTCCTTCTTCTTTCGATACAACTCGGCGCGGCGAAGCGCCTCGTCGAGATCGTCGACCTGTTCGTCGCAGAAGCCCTTCTCGACGCGCCTTTCGATCCGGGCCGGATCCACCTCGACCGCGAGGCAGACGCCGCCGTTCATCGTGACGGCGAGCGGCTGCGCGCCGCCCATCCCGCCGAGACCTCCGGTGAGCACGATCCTCCCCGCGAGGCTCCCTCCGAAATGCCGTCTCGCGAGCTCGGCGAGCGTCTCGTAGGTCCCCTGGATGATCCCTTGCGTCCCGATGTAGATCCAGGATCCGGCCGTCATCTGTCCGTACATGATGAGGCCCATCCGCTCGAGCTCGCGGAACTTCTCCCAGGTCGCCCAGGCGGGAACGAGAAGCGAGTTCGCGAGAAGGACGCGAGGCGCGTCCGCGCTCGTGCGAATGACGCCGACCGGCTTCCCCGACTGCACGAGAAGGGTCTCGTCGTTTTCGAGGCGCCGAAGCTCGCGCAGGATCGCGCGAAACGCCTCCGGGCTCCGGGCCGCCTTTCCGGAGCCGCCGTAGACGATCAGCTCTTCCGGCTTCTCGGCGACCTCCGGGTCGAGGTTGTTCTGGATCATTCGGTACGCGGCTTCCTGCACCCATCCCCGGCAGGCGAGGCTCTGGCCGCGCGGCGCTCGGACCGTCTCCATTCCGCTCATGCTCTATTCCCCCGCACTGAGCGCGCGCTCCACACGCTCGAGAAGACTTCCTTCATCCATCAATCGAACGACGCGCTCGATGTCCCGGCCGAGCGCTCGGTCCTCCGCGACCGGAGGAACCGCTTCGCGGATCGCCTCGACCGCCGCCTCGAGCGCGCGGCTCGAACGGACGGGCCTCCGGAAACCGATCCCTTCCGACGCCGCGAGAAACTCGATCGCGACGATCCGCTTCACGTTCTCGACGACCTCCCTCGCCTTCCGCGCGGCGTGAAAGCCCATGCTCACGTGATCTTCTTGACCGGCCGACGTCGGGATCGAATCGACGGAGGCCGGATGCGAGAGGACTTTGTTTTCCGACGCGAGCGCGGCCGCGGTGTACTGGGCGACCATATAGCCGGAGTGAAGGCCGGGGTCCCTCGCGAGAAACGGCGGAAGACCGGAGACCTTCGGATCCACGAGGCGTGCGACGCGCCTCTCGGCGATGTTCCCGACCTCCGAAGCCGCGATCGCGAGGAAGTCGGCGGCGAGGGCGACCGGTTCCCCGTGAAAGTTTCCACCTGAAAGGATTCGTCCGTCCTCGGCGAAGCAGAGGGGGTTCCCCGTCGCGGAGTTCAGCTCGATCTCGACCGTCCGGCGGACGTCCTCGAGAACATCCCCCGCCGCGCCGATCACGACCGGCGCGCATCGGATCGAGTAGGCGTCCTGGGTCTTCGGGATCAGGCGGTGCGACTCGCGGATCGCGCTCCCCGCGAGGAGCGCGCGGAGCCTCCGGGCGGCGCGGGCGCCTCCCGGATGCGGGCGCACGCGGAAGAGAGCCGGGTCGAACGCATCGTCCGTTCCGTGAAGCGCATCTGCGGAGAGCGCGGCCGCGATCAAGGCGTGTTCGCGCGTGATCTCCATGTCGTGCACCGCGAGCGCGAGGATTCCCGAGATCCCCTGCGTCCCGTTGATGAGACCGAGCCCCTCCTTCGGACGAAGAACGAGAGGCGGAACTCCCGCCCGCCGGAGCCCTTCCGCCGCGGCGATCCTCTTCCCCTCCCACCGAACTTCCCCCTCGCCCACGAGGGCGAGCGAGAGATGCGCGAGGGGCGCGAGATCGCCGCTCGCCCCGACCGATCCGATCGACGGGATCACCGGAAGGAGATCTCGCGCGAGGCACGCGACGATTGTCGCCGGGATCTCGAACCGCACGCCGTCGTAGCCTTTGAGGAGCGAGTTCGCCTTCGCGAGGAGGATCGCGCGCGTCGCCCGGTCGTCGAGAGGAGGGCCCACCCCCGCGGCGTGGCTTCGCACGAGGTTCCGCTGGAGCGCCGCTAGATCCTTCTCGTCGATCAGCGTATCGGCGAGGTCGCCGAAGCCGGTGTCCACGCCGTAGACGACGCGCCGCTCCGCGATCGCCGCCTCGACGAGCGCTCGGCTCTTCTCCATTCGCCCGCGGGCCTCCGGATCGATCCGCGCCTCGCGCCGGCGCGCCGCCGCGTCCGCGACGTCCCGAACCGTGAGGTTCTCGCCGGTGAGAACGATCGGCTCCATCACTTCTCCTCGATCATCGAGAGAAATTCCTTCTCTCCGATCACGCGGACGCCGAGCGTCTCCGCCTTCGTCTTCTTCGATCCGGGGGATTCCCCCGCAACGACGAGGTCGGTCTTCGCGCTGACCGAAGCGACCACCTTGCCGCCTGCCGCCTCGATCTTGTCGCGCGCTTCTTCGCGCGTGAGGCTCGCGAGGGTTCCGGTGAGGACGATTCTCTTCCCTCGAAGAGGCGACGCTCCCTCCGAGGTGTGTTCGACCGGAGCCGGACGGACGCCGGCCGCGAGGAGGTTCTGGGCGAGAAGCCTACCCTTCGCGCTCTCGAAGAAGTGGAGCACGGAGCGAGCGACGACCGGTCCGACGTCATCGACGGCTGCAAGCTCCGCCTCTTTCGCGCGCATCGTCTTCTCGATCGTCCCGAAGCGAAGGGCGATCGCCCGCGCCGTCGTTCGGCCCACGTGGCGGATTCCGATCGCGAAGAGGAAGCGGTCGAATGGGCGCGTCTTGCTCTCCTCGATCGCTCGAAGGAGGTTCTCCGCCGACTTCTCGCCGAAGCGCTCGAGCGGGACGAGAGCCTCCTTTCGAAGGCGGTAGAGATCGGGGATCTCGGCGAGAAGCCCTGAGTCTGCGAGCTGTTCGACGACCTTGATACCCAAACCTTCGATGTCCATCGCATCGCGCGATGCGTAGTGGACGATCCGCCGGCGCACCTGCGCGGGGCAGCTCGGGTTCTCGCAGCGGACGACGACCTCTCCCTCCGCACGCTCGAGAGGCTCCCCGCACACCGGGCATTCGTCCGGGAATCGAAACGGCTTTTCGTCTCCCTTTCGCTCCCCGGGCTCGACACCGAGAATCCGCGGGATGATCTCGCCGCTCTTCTCGATCCGGACGCGGTCTCCGACGCGCGCGTCCAGACGCCGGATCTCCTCTTCGTTGTGAAGGGTCGCGCGGCGGACCACCGTGCCGGCCAAGCGGACCGGATCGACCTCGGCGACCGGCGTCACCGCCCCGGTGCGGCCGACTTGGAGAACGATGCGGCGGATCACGGTCGTCTTCTTCTCCGCGGGGAACTTGTAGGCGATCCCCCAACGCGGGCTCTTCGACGTCGCACCGAGCCGATCGTGGAGCGAGAGGTCGTTCACCTTGACGACGACCCCGTCCGTTCCGTACGGAAGGCGGTGCCGCTCCTCGCTCATCTCCTCGCAGCGCCGCACCACCGCGTCGATCCCGCGGCAGAGAGAGACTCCTTCGGTGCGGGCGAAGCCGAACGCGCGAAGGGCCTCGATCGCTTCCGTCTGCGTTCTCACACCGAGAGCGAGAGGGGAGACGATCTGGTACGCGAGAAAGCGAAGCGGTCTCTTCGCGACCTCCGCAGGATCGAGGAGCTTAAGCGATCCGGCGGCCGCGTTCCGAGGGTTCGCGAAGGGGCGCCCGCCCGTTTCCTCCTGTCTTTCGTTCATCTTCTCGAGATCGGCGAAGCGAAGGTAGACCTCGCCTCGAACCTCGACGTCGACCGGATCCCCCCGAAGACGGAGCGGGATCGAGCGGAGGGTTCTCAGGTTCGCGGTGATGTCGTCGCCGGCCCTTCCGTCCCCGCGCGTCGCGCCCCTTGCGAGGACGCCCTGATGATAGCTCAGCGCGACCGCCACGCCGTCCAGCTTGAACTCGACGGCGTAATCGAGTATCTCGGCGCGAAGGAGCTTTCGCGTGCGCGCGTCGAACTCCACGAGCTCTTCCGGTGAGTAGGTGTTGTCGAGGGAGAGCATCGGAACCGAATGGACGACCGTTTCGAACTTGTCCGAGGGAGCCCCGCCGACGCGAAGGGTCGGAGAGTCGGGCGTCCGGATCTCCGGGTGTTCCCGTTCAAGCGCGGCCAGGCGTTCGAGAAGCCTGTCGAACTCGTAATCCGAGATCGCGGGGGCGGCTTCTTCATAATAGAGACGGTTGTGCTCCTCGATCTCCTCCCGGAGCCGTTTGGCTTCCTCGCGCACCGATCGCGGGACCGTCCGCATGGCCGCATCCCTTCCAGAGACCGCCTTCAGTACCATTCCTGAACGCCGCAGATTAGTTTAGCCGATGGGGCCCGCGCGGAAAACGAGGTTCTTCCCCGAGTCCCTTCCCGAACGAACGAGAGGAAGCTCCATCTCGACCTCGTGGCGGAGTGGAAGGCCGCAGAACCCGATGCGCGGGATCGACGGCTTCAGGCGCCGCGAGAGTTCGACAGCGTCCCGTCGGACGGCTCGCACGAAGAAACCGCGTCTCTTGTAAAACCGGATCGCCGGGAAGTTGTCGTTCGTCGTGATGAGAAAGAACCGCGCGCACCCGGCCCGCAACGCCTCGTTCTCCACCGCGAGAAGAAGCCTGCTCCCCACTCCGGCTCTCTCCTGCAGGCTGTTCAGCGAGATCACCTCGCACTCTCCCGAATCGATGCGATACGTAATCAACCCGATCCTCTTCCTCTCGCTCTCCGCGACAAACCCAGGCAGAGCTTCTCCCCGATGGATCTTCCCGCGCGTGACGATCACGGACGAGCCCCACTCCTCCGCGAGAAACCTCGCGACCCATTCCCGATCCCCCTCGCGAACCTCTCTCACCGTAACCACGACACATTACCTCCCATCTCTCGATCGCCCGCCCCTCGATCACGCTCCGTTCCTCTCCGCCCGGCCCGGTCGACATCGTTTCCAGAAATGCGTCTCGAACGAAACCCCTCCGGAGCCGAGGGGCGGGGCTCGCTTGCTCAAACATGCCGCGCGAAGCGCGCGGCAACTCGCCGCTCTGCCCCGCCCCCCGTCTCCGGAGGAAGACAGACCTGCTTGTGTGGTACCCCGCCGTCCGACGACGCCACCACGGCGGGTGGCGGCGGCAGGCGTCCGCGAGAAGCGCAGCCACCAAGCCCGAAAGGGCGACTGGCGAGCATCGAGCGGACAGCCGCCGACAGGACCCGCCGTCCGACAACCCAACCACGCGCGGGTGGCGGCGGCAGGCGTCCGCACACCTAGAAATCCCCCTCCGCGCTCACGTGGATCTTCCCCTCGCCGGGACGATCCCCTTCCCCAAGCCCGTAGTCCACCCCGAGAAGACCGATCGGCGAATCGACTCGGATCCCGAACCCGTACCCGATCTTCGTCGTCTCCGAAGAGACCGACCTCTCCTCCTCCATCCGCCCCGCGAACACGTACCCCCCGTCCGCGAAGAGAAAGACGCGCGAAAGGGCCCCGAGGAGATACCGGTATTCGAGACGCGTCCACGCGACCCGCGCCCCGCGGAACTGATCTTCCTCGTAGCCTCGGAGCGTGCGCGCGCCCCCCAGATAGAACTGATCGTACGCGGGGACATACATTTCATTGCTGAACCGTCCAATCCCGAACGACTCCCAGGCGATCACCGTTCGCGGCCCGAGCCCCCGGTAGAGGCCGATCCCCCAGTCGAAAGTCGCCTGCCGCGCCTGTTCCCCCGGGATCCCGCGCTCCGGCTCCTCCTCGATCTTCTTTTCCCCGTATTCGGAGCCGACGCGAAGAAAGACCCCGCGTGTCGGGTTCAAGGGGAGATCCCGTCCCTCGAAGACGATCCCCACGCCGCCTCGCCTTCTCGTGCTTCGCGGGATCGGGCTCGAATCGCGGCGGGGCCGCATCGTCTCGACCCCGACCGAGAAGGACGCCGAGACGCGGCGCGAGAGATCGACATCCGCCGAAAGCCCGCCCGAGATGCGCGCGTACGTCGAATCCCGGATGTCCTGCGCGAGATCGCCTCCGACGGCGAACGGACTCCCGAAAAGCCACGGCTCCCGATAAAAGAGACGGACCAGCCGCGTCTCGCGCGAGGGCCGCTCCCAACGCGCTCCCCCCTTCCGCGCCGTGCCGAGGATGTTGCGGAACTCGACATCAACGAGACCGCTGATAATCCCCTCCTCCCCCTGCGGTCCCGGGGCGTATCCGATCGCCCCGGCGATTCGGTTCGCGCGCGCCTCCTCCACCTCGATCTCGACCACCGCTTCCTTCTTCTTCCAATCGATCCGCGCCGACGGCTCGGAGACCGTTCGAAAGAGACCGCTGCGAAGGAGCCTCGCGCGGGAGGCGTCGACCGCGTCCTGGTCGTACGGATCGCCGAAGCGAAGGCCGGTCAGCCTTCGGATCGTCCGGCTCTTCGTCTTTTCGTTTCCCCGCGCGCGGAGGTCGCCGAGGATGAGAAAAGGACCCTCCACGACGCGCAAGGCGACATCGAGACCGCCCTCGTCCTCCCGCCCGATCTCGCCGAGGAGCACACGCGCGAAGGGATGACCCGCTCTCGCATAGGCTCGGAGGAGCCGATCGATATCCGCCTCAAGCTTCGATACCTCAAGCGTTCGGCCCGGCCGCGTGTCGAGGCGTCCCTCGATTTCTTCCTTCTCGAATACCTCCGCCCCTCGAACGTCGACGCTCGCGATCGGAACCCGAGGCCCCTCGCGGACATCGACCGTGAGACGCAACCCCTCTCCATCCTCGACCACCCGGATGTGCGCCTCCGCGTCGAGATGTCCTCTCTCCGCGTACGCGGCGAGGAGCCGATCGGCCGCCGCCCCTTCCATCTCCGCGTTCCAGATCTCCCCTTTCCGGAGGGCGAGAACGGCCTCGATCTCGGAACGGGAGAGCGCCCCCGCCCCCCGCACCTCGACCGACTCGATCGGCCGCTCCGACGCGAGAGCGAGCGAAGCGGAAAGAAGCCACCAGAGTGCGATCGACCATGCGCGCATCAGAAGAACGCCCTCATCTCGGCCCGGAACTGCTGCGAGATCTCTTCGCCCTTCAAGTTCTCCCCGCTGTAGGCGACGGTCGAGGAGAGGACGGTGTTCCACTCATATGCGAATTGGAGACGCCAACGGATCCCTTCTTTTCGATTGCGAAGAAACGAACCCGAGCGATCCAAATCCTCCTCGAGGAAACGGGTCCATACGAACCCCGCGTCGAGACGGCTCCTCGAGGCGAGGTTGAGAGCCGCCTCCGGCTCGATCCGCACCGACCTCACGGATTCCCCCCGAACCGCCTCCCGCTCGCTCTGGTAAGCGACGGGGAGTTGGAAACGGCGGCGCGGCGCCGGGTCGAAGAGAAGCGTCGCCTTCCAATCGTCCCCCGTGAGATCGACCGCACGGTCGTCGTTCGATCGTTCCTCCTCCAGGCGGCGGCTCCACTCGATCTCGCCGGCGAGGCGCTCCCCGAGAGGAGCCTTCCCCCGAACGAGCCACGTGCGGACGAGATCGTCCCGGTTCAAGTTCGCGTACTCGTTCTCCTCGCGGTCTTCCCTCTGGAACCGGACGCGAAGATTCCCCTCCGACCGCGGATCGGTCCAGCGAAGCTCCTGTCGAAGCACGGTGCTCCCCCGAAGCGTGACGTCGTTTCTCTGGAAGGCGCCGGGCCGAAGAAGGAGAAGCCCCGCCCGATCGCCGGTCGTCGTCCGCTCCCGAACGCGCACGAACGTCTCCGACCCGATACCCTCCCACCATCCGCCGCCGGCGCCTCCGCGCCTTCTCGCCGGCTCGACCCGGATCGTCGCGCCGACCTCGAGATCGATCACCGGTTCCGCGTCCCCCTCGACGATCACCTGGTTGAACGTGCCTTCACCTGGAAAGTAATTGCCCAGGCTGTCGTAGTCGGCCTCCTGCCCGGCGGGGGCTCGAAGAAGGAGCCGGCGACGGGACTTCCGCTCCTCGGCCGTCACCTGGTAGTCCCAGCTCCCCTGGACGATCCCGCCGAAGCCGCCGTGACGGAGCTCGAGCCTCCCGAGATCGCTTCCCCGACTCCCCTCAGGCGCCGTCTCGCCGTAGACGAGCGTGCGGTGCGCGTACTCGGCGCCGACGCTGACCGGCCCCCTCCAACGGAGACTCGTCTCGTCCGTCCGCCCCTCGTACCATCGCTCCCAGAGAGAAGTCGCGGAGTCGACGTAGTCCCTCTCTTCAAACGTCACCGCGCCCTCCGCCTCGAGCGTCCCGCGCGCGACCGAGAGGCCGATTCGCTCGTCCCGATCCCGCGTCCCCCGAAACGGCAAGCCTTCCCGATCGAAGGTCCGGCGCGCGCGCGTCACGCGGATGGACGGCCGAACGATCGACAGGCGAACCGACGCCTCCGTGTTCCGCTGAATCGTTTCTCCTTGAAGGGAATCGCCCTCTTCGCTCGCGATCCGTTCCTCGCCGTACGCGGCGCGGTATCGTTTCGGATCCTCGAACGCGCCGCTCCAGGACCAGCGCTTCGACAGGAACCCCTCCGCGTCGAGTTCCCCCCCTTCACCGGAGAAGGCCATCCTTCCGATCGGCGTCCCTCGACGGAACATTCCGGATGCCAGCGTTGTCGTCTCCGCGCCCCGGGAGGCGAAGGCTTCGCCGCTTCCGATTCGGTCGTCCGCCTGTCTTCCGGGACCGATCGCGCGCCGGAGATCGGCGGTCATCCATCGGCCGTCCCGATGCGGCTCGCGGTAGCGGCCGAGCGGCTCGAAGTGTTCCGTCACGCTCCGGCGACTCCCCGCGAGATCGAGCGAACCGACCTCGGCCCCCTTCAGCCGAAGGAGCGTCTCGGACAAACTGAGAGAGAGGTGAAGCCCCCGCCCAGCGTTCTCCTCGTCGTCGATCGGGGAGAGCACGTTTCGATCGAGATCGCTCCATGCCGCCTCTCCGGCGAGGCGGAAACCGCGGATGGGAGAAGCCGCGCCGCCGAGCGCGAAGAGCTTGTGGGAGGAAGGGAGCGGGACCGGAACGGTCGGCTCGTAGTTTCCCTTCCCCTCGCCGACGTGTACGAAGATCCTTTGACCCCAAACTTCCGAGATCGAATCGACGTAGGTTCCTTCTCCGGCGGGGACCTCCCGGAAGGAGACCGCGAAGTCCCCCGAATCCCGTCCGGCGTAGACGAAGACCCCGCCCGTCGTGTCGTAGTCGCCCCCCGCTCCCAGGAAACGCGCCGTCGATCCGAGCGGCCTCCGATCGCCGGAGGCGCGAAGCGAGTCGTAGTCCGCGTCGTCCAGAACGAGCGCCTCGGGCTGGTCCGCGTCGTCCCCCTCGGAGAGGAGCACGCCGCCGAGCGTGAAGCGCTCCCCCTCGCCCCCGACGCGGAATCGGCCGGCGGCGAAGCTCCGGCGGTACTCGTCCCCCGTCGTCTGGAAATCGACCGCGATGCGGCTGTCGGAGGAGATCCTCCGTGCCGGATTGAACGTGATCGCCCCCTCCGAGTAGTCGATCACGTAGTCGTTGCCGTCGCCGCGCGTCGCCTTTTCGCCGTCGACCCAAACCTGCTCGCTCCCCGCGACGACGATCTGCCCGAGCGCGGAGACGCCGAGGAGCGCGTAGGGGCCCTGCTTCCCGTCCACCCCGCGGATTTCCACCGATCGATACGTCCCCTTCGAAAGGCCGCCCGATCCCTCGAGCTCGTAGCCCTTCCCCTTCCACCGGCCGAGCGCCCCCTTCAGGGCCCGGTCGTAGCGGCCGAACTCGGTCTCCGCGAAGCGCATCTCGTAGTCGCCGAGCGTCGCGTCGAAGCGCGGCGACTCGACGCGCACGAGGACCTGATCGAGCTGCTCGAGCCGTTCGGATCTCCCTTCCGCCTGAAAGGGGAGGTTCTGGTCAGTGAGTTGCGCGGTGACGCGAACATCCGGCGCGAGGTTCCCCGTCACGCTCACACGGAGCGCCTGCTCGAGCGTGAGCGCGCGGTCCGAACCGATCAGAACGGAGAAGGACTTGCTCCCGCCGACCCGGAGCGCGCCGGTGTCGAGGGGTCCGGCCATCGCCGCGCGCGGGCGCGGGGCAAGGACCGTCTCCTCCTCTCCTTCCGCGAGGCGGAGGGGATGAAGGGAGCGTTCCAACGGAAGGGGGAGCGGGAGATGACGGTATCGGATCTCCGCCCCGTCGCCCGCGACGAGCGGCGCGGCGAAGACGATCTCGCCCCGGTCGTAGCGGATCCAGTAGTCCGTTTCACGTTCGATGGTTCGTCCATGAAGAAGAACGGTCTCCGATCCCAGTAGGATCGGACGGTGCGGAAGGAGATACGGGCCGGCTCGATCTTCCCCAGTGAGAAGAACAGACGCGTACCCGAGGCGGTAGGTCTTCTCGCTGAGAAGCGCCTTCCCTTCGCCAAGGGCCGGACGGACAAGGACCGAGGCGAGAAGAAGCGCCAAGATCGGCCGCATGGCTCACCCCGCCTTCGGCGCGGGAGACCCGCCCCCCCTCACGGGGCGGCCCCGTATCGGAAGAGATGAACGAGCCCCCCGGCGGGGTCGGAGACGTAGAGGAGACCCGCGTCGTCGACCGCCACGCCGCGAGGAGAGACGAGCGGCTTTCCGCCGACTCCCTCCCGGATCTCGCCTGCGAAGCCCCCCGCCTCGTCGAAGACGACCACCCGCGCGTTCCCCCCATCGGCGACGAAGACCCTCCCCTTCCGGTCGACCGCGACCCCCGTCGGACCGGAGAGCCGCGCGGATCCTTCCCCTTCTCCGATCGAGCGGAGAAAACCGCCGAGCGGATCGAAGACCTGCACACGATTGTTCCCTCGATCGGCGACGTAGATTCGGCGCGAGCGATCGACCGACGCGTCGGCGGGCCCTCGGAAGCGACCCGGCTCGGTCCCGAACCCGCCGAACGAGAACTCTTCTTGACCCGTGAAGGATCGAAAGACCCGCACCCGGTCCGCCTCCGCGTCGGTCACGTAGAGCCGCCCAAAGGAATCCGCCTCGAGCCCGAGGGGCGTCCCGATCGTCCCCGCCTCGCGATCGAGCAGCACATCGAGGAACTGCCCGTATCGATCGAAGAGCTGCACCCGTTCGTTCCCCGCGTCGAGGACGTAGAGATGCAGCCCCTCCGCGGCCGCCACGTCCGTCGGCTCGAGAAAGCGGCCGCCGGCCGATCCGGAGAAGCCGACGGTCGAAGCGACCGCGCCCGCCGTATCGAAGACGACGATCCGGTCGCTCCCGCCGTCGGCGACGTAGAGAAGCCCTCCGTAGCCGATCGAGATTCCTCGCGGAGAGAAGAGGGCCGCGTCGTCCGCAGATCCCGAGAGCGCGCGCACGGGGACGATATCCGCGCGCGCAGGGAAGACGAGATGGAGAAGAAGGACGAACGGGAGAAGGAGACGATCGGACAAGAGGGGCTCCTCTTCCGCGGCGTTCAGAAGCGCGCCCCGACGCCCAGACGGAGAAGGGCCGGCTCCCCCTCGCCGGAGGCGGACGCGCGAAGATGCGTGACGGCTTCCGCGAGCTTGCCTCCCGCCCCGGCCGCCCGCGCCGCCTCCACGGCGCTGACCGCGCGGTTCACGACCGCCGCGACCAGCATGTAGTTCGCGCGCCGCCCCGAGTTCAGCGCGTCGTTCCGAATGAGCCGATACTCGAGACGATCTTGGTTCGTCCTCCACCGGAAGGAACGATCGGAGCCGTACGCGTGCTCCGCGTAGTACGCGTCGCGCGTGTCTTGCGAGTACCTCGAGACCGGATAGAGAGCGCGCGCCTCGATGCGGACCGCTTCGTTGTACTCCTCGACGCTGTTGAAGATCGTGAGGATCCGATAATACTCGGTCTCCCTCTCCCCCTCTGAAATGCCCGCGTACGCCCGCGCGTACTCCTCGAAGTCGCTCGTCCGGTTGTGTTCTTGGATCTTGAAGACGAGGAAGCTCGTCCAGATCATCGCCTCCAAACCGAAGAACGCCCGGCTCCGAATCTCCGAGCCGTTCGCCCGCTGGCCGAGGCCGGGGAGAAGAGCCGAGAGAAGGAACGCCTTGCGTCGCGAGGGGGAGAGAGAGGTTCCGGCCCCGCTCTCCGTCGCGGAGGACTCGAAGCGCGCGTCTGCTTCCGCGCGCGACGCACGGCGAAAATGGGAATCGAGATCGGACGCCCGCGCGTCCGGAACCAAGAGAAGAAGCGCGAGAAGAATCGGCAGAAGACGCGCCGTCATCGGAAACTCCACGCGACGGCGACCGACGCGCCGTCTCCCGTCATTGTCCCCCCGAAGCGGACGGCGGGCAAGGCGGAAAGATCGTCGCCCCGCGCGCGCCCCTTCGCGACGAAGTAGGCGTCGAACGCCGAAACCACATGGTTCGCGACGATCGCCCAGAGCCAATGGTCCGCGTTGCTCATGAGCTTGTTCTGCCTCTGTCGCATCGCGCGGTATTCCAGCTGCATCGGGGTGGACCAGATGCGGTTCGTCTCATCCGAGGAGGTCTGGAAGTATCGCTCGTCCGCGTAGTCGTCCCACCCGCAGATCCACTTCTGAAGCTTGTGGATGTCTTCGTAGAACTCGAGGGAATCCGCCGCCGTGTCGATGAAGATGTCCACGCCGTCCGGGCCCGCATATCCAGGCGCGAACGGATCGTCGTCGATCGCTCCTTCTCCGTTATAGAGGACCGTGCACGCGTTCAAGCTCCAGTGCCAGTTCGCGTCCGCGAACGCGCGGTACTTGGTCTGCATGTCCATTCCGCGCCCGTGATTCCCCTGCTGCTCGATCCACGCGACCGCCTCAAAGACGCCGTACGCGAGGCCGCGCGCGGAGGTCCATGAGACCGGATCCCATCCGGACGAATAGACCTGCCCGAGCCCGGGGACGAGGAGCGAGAAGAGAAACGCCTTGCGCGGCGACGGGGTCGAGTCGCGCCCTCCGCCCGCCCGCTCCTCGCGCGCGGGAGCGGGGAGCCGGCGGATCTCCGACCGAAGCGTCCGCTCGATTCCGGGGGCCCCCGCCACGGGAGCCGCGAGCCATCCGCACGCGATCCACAACCAAAGTAGTCGCCTCACCGGAACTCCCTTCCTGATCACCTCTATCGAATGATCGCCATCCTAACGAACTCGTGTTCCGCGCCCGAGTCGATCCGAACCGTGTACACGCCGCTCGAGAGCGCCCCCGCGTCGAGAGCGACCTCGTTCTCCCCCGGCGCGCCGGGAGCCCGTTCGATCCGCGCCACGCGCTTCCCCGACGAATCGTGCACGGCGATCGTCACGTTCGCTTCGGCGGTAAGCTCGTAGCGGAAGAGTGCCCGGTCCCCGCGAACCGGGTTCGGGTAACAGAACGCGCGTACGATCCGTCCCGGAGGCGCGCCGGGCGGAGCCGGCGGCGCGAGAAGCGAATCGGCGAGCGCATAGCTCGCACCCGGGCTCCCCCCCGGTCCCCACCAGAGAAAGCGGTTCGCCTCCGCTCCTTCGAAAGGATACCCATAAAGAAACCCGTCGCGCGAGAGCGCGTAGAGAGCCGCCCCCGATCCACCCGGGGCGGGCCCGCCGCGAACGGCGAGGTTCGCCGTCCCGGTCGAGAAGGGCCAGCCGGGAGAGACCCTCTCCCTCCCCTCCCACATCCACAAGCGCCCTCCGTCGTCCGCCGCGATCGGCGGGAGCGGGCGGCCCCCCTCCCGAAGCGCGGCCACGCCGTTCCCCGCGAGGATGCGCTCCTTCTGAAGATACGGCGGGATGCGAAGTGGAGTGTCCATCTGCCGAATCCCGTTCTTCTCGAGGAGCACGAGGTCGGGGCCGACGGGGATCGCGATCTCGGGGAAGCCATCCTCGTCCCGATCGCACGCGAAGGGCGTTCCGGTCGGCTCCTTGCCGAGGAAGACCGGCCACCCGGGAAGGTCCCTTCCTTCCTCCGACACGGCGTAGGCGGCGCCGGAGTTCGTGACGACCACGATCTCGCGCGCGCCGTCCCGGTCGAGATCCGCGAGAAGGACGGAGCCCTCCGAGGCGCCGAACGCGCCTCTCGCTCGCACGCTTCCCGCTCTCGTCTTCTCGCCGTACGCGAGCCCGTACAAAGAACCTTGAGACAGAAAATACACGCGAGGCCCCCCGCCCCCGTCCGAAGACGCGGCTAGGTTCGAAGAGGGGAGCCCGGGAAGCGGATCGCTGCGGAGACGAGCGATCGAGTCCGAGAAGACGGCGTAGACAAAGAGGCTCTCCCCAGCGGCGACGACAATCTCCGAGACGCCGTCCCCATCGATGTCGAGAAGAAGAGGACCTCCGCTCACCTCTCCGCTCGGGGCCTCGCCGAGATCGCGAACGAGAGACCCCTCCGAGAGGTCGATCCGCAGAACGCGCCCCCCCGCGATCGCGTAGAGCTCCTCGCCCGGGATCTCCTCCACGAGATCGCCGACGAGGGCGTTCCCCGCGAGAGGGCCCGGAAGCTCCGCGCGGGCGATGCGGAGCGTCTCCTCCGCGGCGGCCACGGTCACGCCGCTTCGCGCCTCCATCGAGTCGCCGGCCGTCCAGAACGCGGCGACATGAACCGCCCCATCCGACCGCGCGAGAGCGATCCCCTCCGGAGCCGCGGCGGACGAGTCGATGAGAAGCGGGATCGGCCAACCGGCGAGGTTCCGATCGACGTCGACCGCGAGCTCCATCACCGCGCCCCACGCTCCGATTCCCCGCACGGTGACCCGCGATCTCCCGCCGTCCGTGAGGTTGGAGTTCGGCGCCGTTCCGGGCCCGAAGACCGTCGCGTTGCCCTCGAAGAACGGGTCGTACGGGCTCCCGTCCCAGTAGGCCGAGTAGGGGTTTCCGAGGTCCTTGATTCCGTCCGCCTCCTCGAGCTCGACCGCGCGGTTGTTGTAGTCGTTGTTCACGTCGTTCGTGTAGAGGATCGCCTCTTCGGTCAGCTTCCGATTGTTGATGTGCCAAATGAGGAGACCCCAGCCGGGGAGCGCGTAGTCGTAGTCGCCGGTGAACAACTCGAGACTGTCGTTCGTCACGGGGCCGAGGACTACCTGGTTCAGCGTGTCGAGCTTCGCCGCGTACTCGCCGAGCGGGGCGAGCCCGCACCGGTTCTCGATCAGGAAGTACTCCCGGTCGTTCAGCGGGATGAGCGCATAGCGCGGGGCGCCCTCGGGAGGATCCGCGAGGGTCGCGCACGCGATCCGGAGATCGCGCGAGGTCGTCACGATCTCGGGCGTCGCCCATCCGAGATAGAGCTTCGACCAGGCGCAAAGAGACGCGGGGATCACGCTCCCGAGGTAGACGCCCCCCGCGTCGATCGCGATCATGCCGCCGCTGTCCATGAGGCCCCACACGCCGATCGCGGGCCAGCTCCGCTCGGTATTGTAAAGGTCCGGGAGCCCGAGCTGATGCCCGAACTCGTGGGCGATCACGCCGTTCAGGCCGAAGGAGAAGCCGTCCTGGCTGTTGTACTCGGGGATCATCGTGACGCCGCGCACGAGAACCGAGTCGGGAGAATCCCGATCGACGACCACCGAGTCCTCGTCGCCGAACGAGAGGAAGAAGCTCGGGGTGTCCCCCGGCGAGTCCCCGTTGATGTCGGTCTGGAGATCCGGTCCGGCGTGAATGATCATGTAGCCGTCGTACGCGGAGAAGACGACGCCCGGATCGACCGTGTCGACGAGGGCGAGCGCGTCCTTGCAAAGCCGGATGAGGCCGTCGACCCGGTCGTCGATCGTCCACGAGTCCGGGCTCCCCGCCGGAAGATAGTCGGCGGTGTCGTGAAGACGGTACTCTCCCGCGGCGAGGCTCTTCGGGAAGATCTCCCACTCGATGCGGAGATTGCCGTACGACTGCGCCTCGTAGTACCGCCGGAGCACCGTGAGGTGCGTGTGAAAGTAGAGCGAATCGTGCGGCGGCGCGTCGATGAACCAGCTGCCGTCGTCCTCGAGAATAAAGCGCCCGTCTCCGGTCGTCGCCTCGCCGGCCGAGTCGTTCTCAAACTCGATCCGAAAGACCGCGACGCGGATCGTCGTTGACGGGGCCGCCTCGGGGGACTTGAGGAGATCGGCATAGGTACGCCCGGAACCGGGGAGAAGCGGCCGGAGAGGCCCTTCTCCGATCACGTCCGGGAAGTGCCGGAGTCTCGGCGCGCGCGCCGCTTCCGGCGCGGTCCTCTCGCGCGCCCGTTCGACGCGGAGGACGCCGGCATCCGCGCCGGCGGCGAAGAGAATCGAGGGGAGCAGAAAGAAAAGGAGACCCCGCACGGCGCGCCGAACGATCACGCGGTTCTTCTCCCCTCCCCCGGGCTAATAGGTGAACCCGATGGCGAACCGGTTCACGCGCGGAAGGTCCTCCGCCTGCGGCACCGAAGCCCAATCGAAACGGAGACCGATCGACTTCACCTTCAGCCCGACGCCGAAGGTCATGTCCTCGATATGCCCCTCGCGGTCATAGATGTAGCCGACCCGTCCGGAGGCCATGTCGTAATACGTGTACTCGATCCCCCCCATCAGAATCGTCTCCCCTTCCATGTAGACAAGGTTCTTCGTCAGCTCGGTCGTGACGAGGAACTTGTTCAGCTGGCTCTCGATCGGCCTCCAGCTGACGCCCGCCTTCAGGTTGCGCGGGAGCTCCTCCGGCTGATTCTGATCGTTGTACACGATGTCGAGCCCGAGGTTCTGGAGCATCATTCCCGCCTGCAGGCGGATCCCCGGAATCCGGTAGAGAAGCGAGAGGTCCCCGCCGAAGGAGATCCCGGTCCCGTCGTCGATGCCGAGCTCCTTGATCTGCGGCGAGAGCCGCGAGTAGATGAACTTGAACGACGCCCCGTAGGCGAGGTTCTCGGTGAGCGATGCTCCATACGCGACCATCGGGATGAAGTCGAACGAGTTGAAGTTCCCGAGGATGTTCCCCTGTTCGTCGATGATGTCCGACTCCCCGAGGTTGAGGAAGATGACCCCGAACCCGAGGCCCCCGCCCCACATCGGCCGCGAGTAGGCGAGGTAGTTGTAGGAGATGTCGTCGGCGAGCCCCTCGGCGAGCTTCGAGTAGTAGAGAACGACATCCGGCTTCGTCTGCCAGGCGAGCCCCCCGGCGTTCCAGAAGGACGCGGTCGCGTCATCCGCGATCGAGACGAACGACTGCCCGAGACCGGCCGCGCGGGCGTTCGGCGTCATGAGGGGGGCGATCGATTGGGGCGCTCCGTCGGAGACGGCGAGCGCGCTCCCCGCTCCCCAAACCAAGAGAATCAGGACGATCGACAAGCTCCGGACTCCAGCGTTCATCGTAGGACACTCCTCTCAAGTTTCATTTGCGAACGATACTCGAAAACACCGGTTGCATCAAGGATCGGCAAGACGCCCCCTACCCCGAACGGCTCAGCGAACGCCTTTCAGGACCGCGATCTTGCCGATCGATTCCGTCCTCGCGGAGCCGTCCTCCGCTTCCGCGACGGCCCGAACCAGGTAGACCCCGTTGGCGACGAGGTCCCCGTCGCCGTCCCTTCCGTCCCAGTCGAACCGGACGGAAAGGCCCGTCTCCGCCGTCGCGGACTCGATCTCACGGATCCTCTTTCCGGTGTGCGTGAGGATCTGGATCGTGACACGGGCGCTTCTCGTCAGATCGACGGCGATCTGGGTCGTCCCGTGCCGGTCCGGATCGAACGGGTTCGGGTAGTTCAGCACCGGCGCGCGGAAAGCAAGCTCGGCGCCGGCGTCCACGACGATGATGTTGTATTCCTTTTCGGTTCGATTGTTTAGGTTATCCGATGCACGGAGGGCCAGCTCGTGCGGCCCCTCGAGGACGAAAACGTCCGAGAAATCGGAGAGCCGGAAGGAGAGCCCGCCCTTCCGGAAACTGCTCTTCTCATACTCGAAGAGAGGCGTGAGATCGATCGGCCGTCCGCGGTCGAAGACGATGTGCATCGTGTAGAAGTTGTCGTTCCTCTGCAGGTTGATGCCGCTCTCGTCCTCGAGGTCGAGGCGGAAGACCGAGTTCTTCGTGAACGACGTCCCGTCCCGCACCGGGAATCCGTTCACGGTGAACGAGATCTGCGGCCCGAGGGTATCGCTCCAGACCGTTCCGGGCGGTTCCGCCACAACCCGCACGCTGTCGTTCCCTCCCGAGCCGTCGCGCGACTCCCCGGAGTCGAGCACGTAAGCGCTCGCCCGGCCGAGATTGCCGACCCTCGTGTCGCGCGGAGCGAAGAACGGGATCTTGAAACGCCCGCCCCGCACGTCCGCCGTCCCGCGGAAGAAAGTCGGGCCCTCCATGCTGTAGCGGGCCTTCCCCGGCCTCGGGTTGTTCGGCTGGCCGAGGCAGGCGGTGTCGAGGAAGCTGTACCCGAGCGTGTCGGCCATCCCCCGAATCGCGACGTCCGCCGTTCCGTCGAAAGAGGAGACGAGGGCTCCGGCTGCGTCGACCACCTCTCCGAAAAGCGTGTCCACTCGCCCGCGGGTGAAGGAGGCCTCGCCTCCCCCTTGAAATCGGACGCCGAGCTCCGGCACGCCGAGCCGGAGCGCGGGGTCGCCGAGAATCGTGTACTTCTCGTCGTTGATCTTCCGGCTGAGGTTCGTTCCCGAGACCGATTTCGCCGCCTGCGCGGCGAGCCCGAGAGGAATCACCTCGTGGTCGCCGGGAAGGAGGTTCTTCATGAACTCGACGTTGAGGGCGAGGCTCACACCGGCGAAGGCGGGGGCGTCCGAGGAGAAGGAGGCGAGCGCCCCCCCGCCGATCATCTTGAGCAGCGCCTCCGCGATCGAGTTCCGATCGAGAAGATCCCAGCTTCCGATCGAGCAGGAGAACGCGCAGAAGACGTGCAGTCTCTTCCCGTTGGTCAGAATGGTCGGCGAGACATCGGCGAGAACGAGAAGCTCCTCGTCCGCCATCTTGTCGACGCCTCCGTGGCCGAGGTAGCTGGAAAGGAGGAACCCATCACGAATCCAGCCGATGTACGCGTTCTTCGCGAGCGGCTTCAGACCCGCGGACGTCAGCGGGTACTCGACCATGTACACCTTGACCTTGTCGAAGGGCTCCGGCGCCGAGTTCGCGACCGATTCCATATCCTGAGTGTGCGTCAGGAGGAACCCGCAATCGAACTTGTCCTTCTTGACCTCGTCGTCCGCGAGGAAGAGAAGACGGTTGCGCCACGGGCCGAATTCCGGGTCGGTCTCGTAGAGAACGGTCTTCTCGACGATCGTTCGCACCTCTTCGATCGAGTTGGCCGGAAGGCGCCCGATCGCGACATCCGGCATGCGGTCCGCCGCGCCCTCTGCAGGGTCGAGGTAAGAGAAGAAGTCATCGGTGGCGTAGGTGTTCGTGTCGCTTCCCCCCCGATCGATCCGGAAGAAAGTCGGGAGGAGCGTCGTGAGGGTCGAGGAGATGTAGCCTTTCTGATCCGAGGTCGCGTCCCCGACGAGAAGAACGAACACCGGCCTCTTCTCCGGCGCCCACTCGTGATATCCATGCGAAAGGAAGTCGCGGACCGCCACCGCGTCGCGAACCCCCCAGGAGAACTCGTTGACGACCGCAGAATAGGGGACGACGAGCGCCGAGTATTCGTTCGAGCGGTGCGCCACGAGCTCGGAGACGGCGCTGATGTAGGGGTCATAGGCGATCACGAGGTATTCAGCCGGGTCCCTTCCCTCGCGAAGGTTGAGCGGAACGTACTTCTCGAGCGAAACCGGCTTCTTCCACGCGGTGTCGGCGACCGCGTGAAACGAGGCCGGCGCCGACACCTCCGCGTGAAGGAGCAGGCTGTTGCCGGCCGCGGAGAGACCGGTTAGTTCTTTAACGTCAAAAGGATCATCCGTTCGGAACACGCGGGCCGCGCCGGCCGAAAGGCCCTCGATCGGGATCCGGTAGGAACCGGGCTCCACCAGCCGGAACCGGAGCTCTCCCCGCCGCGCGCGGAAGAAGCGTTCGTAGCCCATCTCAATCCAGCAGAGGTACACCTTCTGGCGGAAGGCGACCGTGATTTGGATCTGATTGAACCCATCCTTCACCCAGTGCGCGGTCGAGTCGTAGTCGAAGGGCTGGATCGCCCCGTCCTCCGTCCGGCAGCTGTTCCATTCCTGAAGCGCGGAGGGGACGCCGTTCACGTTGATCCGCGCCCTTTCGGTCCCGCAGTTTCCGAGCGCGTCCACGTAGTGGAAGAACCGGATCCGGACGTTTCCGTCACGGCTCGTGTCGGCGTCGGGAGTCGTCAAGGCGGGAGTCGTCAGGGCGTTGAAGCTCTTGTTGTTTTCCGTCGGGCTGAACTTGTCCCAGAACCAACCGTCCTCGCCGATCCGCGTGAGATCCTTGATCGTGTTCTCCTCGGCGTGGATCCGCTCGGGGAACGTGGAGAGAGTGATCGCGCCGGGGGCCGCGTCCGGGCCGGCCGCGAGCGCGCCCATCCTCTTCGGGGCCTCCCCGAACGTCCCGCCCCACGTGAGCCAGTATGCGGTCGTCCATGAGTACGGATGCTCGACGTGATCGTAGTACTCCGGCGCGTCCGGATCGTACTCTCCTCTCCATCCGCTCGCCGCGAGCGCGTGGAACTCGATCCGATCCGTCGCGTCGAAGGATCCGTCCTCTTCGCCGGCGACCCGGATCGCGAGCTGCTTCATCCACTCGGGACGGGGGACTGTCTCCGACTCGGGTAGAGGGAGCCCGTTCCCCGCGTAGATCCGGATCGTGCGCGGATCGCCGATGGAGACGCGCGGGTTCAAGAGGCCGGCGGCGACGAGATCGTCGGTCGTGATCCGATGGAGGCCTCTCTCGGAAACGGTGATCTTGTACCAGTTCGCGCTCGAGGCGAAGGAGTCGCCGGTTTCTGTCTTGCGCGGCGGGGCTCCCCTCTCGCGCCAGGCGCGCCCCGACTCGTAGTTCGCCAGCGCCTTCCGGTAGACCGGCTCGAAGGCGTCCTCGGGGGGCGCCTCTCCCAACCTCTTCGCGGCGCCGATGATACGGACATGAACGATCGCGGTCCTTAGGATCTCGGTCGTCCCGGAGATGAAGTCGTGGCGGACCGGATGCACCCGGACCGGCACGACCCGTTGATCCCTAAGACGCGCCGGCGGCGAGACCTCGGCCCACGCCTCGGGGAAGAGCCTTCCCGCGTACTCCTCTCCGACCTCGAAGTGGGCGTTCTCCTCGCGGTCCATGCGAGGGAAGGGAGCGATGCGGAGATCGGTCCTCCGCTCGATTTCGGCGTTCTCGACCTCGACCACGGCGGACGCGCCCGGCGGAACCGCGACGAGAACCTCTTGGACGGGAACCGCGGGGGCTCCCACCTCGGTCAGGATCGAGAGACCCTCGGCCCGAAGAAGAACCCGATCCCCGTCGACACGCTCCTCGGCAAGCTCGGGGAGAACGAATCGGAACGAGATCCCCTCCGGACCGTCGGCGAGGAGTGCGGGCGCCGCGGAGAAAGCGGGCGCCCACGCGGCGAGAAGAAGAGCTCCGGCGAGAAGACCGCGAGCGAAGCGCGGGCTCATGGAAGTCCGCGCAGGGCCGTGGCGGCGAAGACCGCGAAGAGGAGCGCTTGCGGGAGCGCGTGCGCCCGCCCGAGCGCCCTTCCGTGCCGCGCCCCGTGCCCGGGAAAGTACTTCCTCCGGAGGGGGAGCAAATGCTCCAAGTCCGGAAGCGCCGCTCCCGCCGCCCCCCAGAAGAGCGGGGAGGCCCCGGTCGCGATCCAGAGCGCCCCGAGGGCGCCGACGGTGAGAACGGTATCGATCCATGTCCTCTTGAGGTCCCAATGGGGAACGAGGTCGAGCGGCAGGTGCGACGCCATTCCGGCAAGGAACGACGCGGGAGAACCCAGCCCGAGCGACCCCAAAGCCGCCCCCGCCGCCGCGTGGGTGATCGTGGTCATCCGTTCATCCACCCCCTCGCGGACGGCCAAGAGCCGTTCTGCTCACGAGCGAGCAAGAATCGTTCCGTCCTCGTCCGAGGACGGACGTACCTAGCTCTTTTTCCTGCAACTGGTTACGCTGGCGGCTCAACCTCGGTTCCGGACGAGTGTCCCCTTCGAAGAACACCTGTCACCCGCCGGAGACGCCCCCCGGATCGTGAAAGACACCCATGCGCAGGTACTTGGCGGCACGCTCCTCAAGGAGACGCTCGACGGGGACTCCCGCGAGCTCGTCAAGCGCCGCGCGGAGAGCGGCTCGCACCGACTCGGCGGCCGACCCGGGATCCCGATGTGCTCCCCCGAGAGGTTCGGGGATCACGGCGTCGATGATGGCGAGCTCCTGAAGGTCGGGCGCGGTGATGCGAAGCGACTCGGCCGCCTGCTCGGCCATCGCCCGATCCGCCCAGAGGATCGCCGCGCATCCCTCCGGAGAGATCACCGAGTAGATCGCGTTCTCCATCATGAGCACGCGGTCGGTGACGGCGATCGCGAGCGCGCCGCCGCTCCCCCCCTCGCCGATGATGACGCCGATCATCGGTGTGCGAATCCTCGTCATCGCGAGGATGTTCTCGGCGATCGCGGTCGCCTGGCCCCGCTCCTCGGCCTGGATGCCGGGATACGCGCCGGGCGTGTCGATGAAGGTGACGACCGGCAGGCGAAACTTCTCCGCGAGACGCATCAGGCGGAGCGCCTTTCGGTACCCTTCCGGATGCATCATCCCGAAGTTCCGCGCGAGCTTCTCCTTGGTCTCCCGCCCCTTCTGCTGGCCAATGAGGACGATCTTCCTCCCCTCGAAAGTCGCGAGACCGCCGACGACCGCCCCGTCGTCGCCGAAGAGACGGTCCCCGTGAAGCTCGATGAACTCCTCCATGATCCGGTCGATGTAGTCGAGCGTGTACGGACGGAGCGGATGGCGCGCGAGCTGGACGCGCTGCCAGCGGGTGAGCCGCGAAAAGACCTCCTTGCGGAGGTGATCCGCCTTCTTCTCGAGCTCGCGGAGCTCGTTCCCCGCCTCGAGGCCTTCCTGCTCGGCGATCTGCCGGAGCTCGGCGATCCGCTTCTCCAGCTCGATGATCGGTTTCTCGAAATCGAGGGCGACTTCCGGCATCGCGGCCCCGCCTCTCTTTGGACTTAAAAATACTGCCGATGAATGATCTGGAGCTCGCGGCTCCACTCCGCGGCCGCTTCGTTTCCGGATTCACCCGATCCATTCTCGAGGAGGTTCCGGAAATCGGCCTCCAGACACACGCTGCTTGAAATCCGCCAGACGAGCGCGGCGTTCAAGTATCCCTTCCCTTCGCCGAAGACCCCGTCGTCCTTGCTGTCGTTCGCGGCAAGGTCGTACTCGACGAGAAGATCGACCCTCGGGTGGAGCGACTTCTCGATTCCGAAGAACGCGTTCAGGTTCTTCTGGCCGTCTCCCCGTTCGAGACTGTAGTTCGCCCCCCCGTGAAAGCCGAGGTCCCCGAGAAAGAGGAAGTGCTTGCTCGCCACGGCGTAGAAGCCGCGCGACTTGAACCGGTAACGGCTCCAGGCCCCGCTGTACGCGCCGTAGCCTTGCGAGTCGAAGCCGACCGCGAGCGCCGGACCGTAGTAGGTTTGGCGAAGAAGAAGCGCGCGGAAGAGGAACTCGACGCGCGGGTTCCAGTCGGGGTCGCCGCTCCCGACGATGTTCGTTCCGCCGAAGGAAGCGCCGAGATGCACCGCGTCGCGAATCCCGACTCGCCAGCGGAAGAGGACGCCGCCCCCGGCGTACAGGCGAAGAGAAGTATCGTACGCGCCGTGCGGGAGAAGCGACGCCGTCGGGCCGTCGACGAGATCGGTCGGGTCTTCCTCGGTCATTTCCGCGCGGGACGAGATCGCCGCCAGAAGGGAGACGAGCACGACGAGCTCGATCCGGCGAGGGCGGCGCATGTCGCTTCCTCCCATCGGGTTTCCCCGCCCGAACGATCCGCGCCTCCCCCTGTCCATCGATCGCGAACCGGGGTGCATGCGCGCACGTCCTCAGGGCTTGCGCGGAGACGGATCGCGGCGCGACCGGTCCCCGGCCGGGGAACGCCGGGGATCGGGGACGTCTCCCCGGCGTTCCGGCGGGCGGAATGTAGCAGACGAAGGGAGGGGTGTCAACGCCGGCGCGGGGGATCTCACCGCCCCGCCGCCCCTTCCCCCTCGATCTCGAGACCCGCCGGCGCGCCCCGAAGCCGGAGGAGAAGCCGGACCCAGAGCGGGCGGGGCGGAGCGGCGGCATGGTAGCGGGCGAGCGTCCCCCCGAACGACTCCTTGAATCGTGAAATGCTCGGATGGTTGACGCCGAGAAAGTCGAACTCGGGGGTTCCTTCCGCCGCAAGTTCGGCGAGCGCGCGAACGAGAAGATGCGCCGACTCACCGCCTCGCCCGATTTCCCAATCGACGCCGCTTTCCAGCGAGTAGGCGCGCTTCCCATCGAGGCCGATCAGAAAGGTGGCGGCCGTGCGCCCGTCGCGGTGAAGTTCGAATACTCGCCCGCGACCCGACTCGAGAACCCAACGGATCAGCCCCCTCTCCTCCTCCTCGGAAATCGGGAAGCGCTTCCCTTGGCGTTGATAGCTCGCGAGCACGAGCCGGCAGTGCTCATCCGCGTTCGAGGAGGAGCGAACGACCGCTCCCTCTTCTTCCGCGCGCCGCGCCCGCCGGCGCTGCGATTTCTCCATTCGATCGAGAAGGCTCTCCGCGGTCGCGTCCCGAAGATCGATCCGAAGCGTGTAGCGGAACGCCGTCTCCCACGCTTCCTGGCGGAACGCCCGGAGGTCGTCGGACCCGGGCGGAAGAAGAAGGGAAAGGAGCGGGTAGGTCCGCGCCAGGAAGCGGAGCAAGGGGCGGATCGCCTCCGGCCGTTCCTCCCGCGCGACGAGCGGAAGGTAGGGGAGCAGGTAGGGGGCGGTCGCGATCGGGATCCCCGCGCGGCGCCTCACGGGAAGGGCGACCCCCGCCGCGAGCTCGTCTCCTCGAAACAACCCGACGAGGCGGACACTCCCCCCGTAGGCGCGGGCGATCCGGTCCACCCATTCGCGCGAAGCGAAGAAGGGAGTCGACCCCGCCTCCTCGACGAGGGCGTCCCAGAGAGGCTCCTCACCCGGCGCGAGCGGGCGGGCTCTTTCCGGCTCCGCGCTCATCGCGATCTCCCAGGCCCGAAGACGCGGGCCGCCGGCACGATTCGAAGGGGTTCGATCGCTTCACACGCAAACCATTCCTCCCACCCGTCGCCGAAGAAGAGGATCTCCTCCTTCCCCTTCGCTTCCGGAAGGGACGAGAGAGAGCGCGCGACCGCGACCCTCCGCGAAGCCGGGAGCGCGCGCGCGGCCCCGCGTCCGACGAGCGCATACAGCCGCCTCTCGCCTCGCAGAACGAGAAGCGTCGCCGCGGGGCCGGATCTCACTCGCGCGGCGTACGCGGCCCCCATCTTCCTCTCGAGGGCGATGCGTGCGACCGGATCGTTCGGTTCTCCCGAGAACGCCTCGACAAGAGGCGGGGATTCGTCGCCCTCTCGCGAAAGGGGGAGGCAAAACCCGACGCGCGGCTCCACCCTCCATCCCGCCCACGAGAGCGCGCGAAGATCGACGAGCGACGGGGACGCATCGCACGAGGGCCTTCCGTAGACCGACGCGAGCTCCCGCGCCAAGGAGGAGAGGACCTCCACCCCCTGCGGGATCCTCCGCGTCGGGGAGACCCCTTCCCGATGAAGCACGTGGAGCGAGAAGAGAGGGTACGGAGCCGACCTCCGCACGCGCTCTCTCCCCGAGGCGCCTTCCGTGAGGAGGAGCGCCCCGCCCGCGATCTCCCCGCCGATCCGGCAGAGGTGAAGCGACCAGGACGCGCCGAGCGCCGCGGCGAGCGTCTCGGCCCAAACCACGCGCGAGAAGAGGAGTCCTGCGCCCCCCGCCTCGAGGGCGGCGCTCCACTCCTCGATCTCCTCCGCTCGGGTCGCTCGAACGATCTCGATCGCGGCCACGGCCTATCCCGTTCCCCGAAGAAACCCGAAGAGGCCTCCCCGACCGCCCCGCAGGGGAACGGCGGGAACGACCGGCCGCCCCGCGCGGATCGCCCGGAGGAAATCGGGCGGGGAGTCGAACGGAGGAACCTCGTGGAAGATGCGCCCCAGCTCGAAGGGGGCGTGGGCGTCCGATCCGCATGCTGCGAGGAGACCTCTCTCCGCCGCGAAACGGGCGGCGCGCTCGTTGTCGTCGTCGTAGGGCGTCCGCCCATTCCGAACCTCGAAGAGATCGATGCGCGGCGCGCAGCGCTCGATCGCTTCGGCGAAGAGCCGACTCTTTCGCTTGCGGTCGAAAGGATGCGGAACGTAGACGAGCCCGCCCTGCGCGTGCACCGCGTCCATCGTCTCCTCGGGCGAGAGGCCGGGGGGCACCGCCTCCGCGAGGAAGAGGCCGATCACGTCCCCGAGCGCGGTCGTGATCTCCTCGCCGACGATCACCCGCACCTTCCCGCGGTCGCGAAGACGGAGCGCCCCCTCGATCGTGTCGTGGTCGGTGATCGCGAAGACATCGATCCCCTTCTCGGAAGCCGCCGCCTCCAGATCCTCGAACGTGTTCGAGGCGTCGCCCGAGATTTCCGTGTGCACGTGGATCTCCACGCGCACCGGGCGAGGAACTTCCGCGCGATCATCGATCATCGTCCCTTCCTTTCCCGCCGTTCGAGGCGGAGTGTATACTGAACCCGATCGGCCGGAGGAGGTTTTTCTCGAGAAGAGGAACGAACGATGTCGAACGAAGAGGTCGCGCGGGCGTTTCGAGAGATCGCGGCGCTCCTCGAGCTCAAGGGAGATTCCCCCTTCCACGCGCGCGCCTATGAGAAGGCGGCGGACGCGATCGAGCGGGCGGGGGATCTCGTCGGCCTCGCGCGCGAGGGACGGCTGACGGAGATCGGCGGCATCGGCAAGGGTCTCGCCGACAAGATCGGCTACTTCCTCGCGACCGGCACGATCCCTATGCTGGACGAGCTCCGGAAGGAGATCCCGAAGGGGGTCGTCGAGCTCGCGCGCATTCCGGGGCTCGGGCCGGGACGGATCCGCGCGCTCCGCGAATCGATCGGGATCGAGTCTCCGGAGGATCTCCAAAGCGCGCTCGCCGAGGGACGCCTTTCCGGAGTGAAAGGTTTCGGTCCGAAGCTTCTCGAGGACCTCGGGCGGGCGCTTCGCCTCTGGACGGAGTCGCGGGGCCTTCGTCTTCACCGCGCCGGCCGCCGGGATGCGGAGGAGGTTCTCGGCGCGCTCCTCGCCCTCGGCGCGGCGGAAGCGGCGATCGCGGGGGATCTCGCCCGGTGGCGCGAGATCGTCGGCGACCTCTCCTTGGTCGCGTCGCATCCCTCTCCCTCAGAGTTCCTCGCGGCGGCGGCCTCTCGCTTTCCAGGCTCGATGATTGAGGGGACGACCCTTCGCTTTTCAAGCGCATCGGGGCTTCCGGTTCGCGTCCGGGTCGTTCCTCCCTCGTCCTTTGGGGCGGCTCTCGCGCTCGCCGTCGCATCGCCCGCGCACCGCGCCGCGCTCGAGCGGCTCGCGGAGGAGCGCTCCCTCACGCTCGGCGAGGACGGGCTTCTGGAAGAGGGGCGCCTCCTTCCGGCGCGCGACGAGGCCGCGCTCTACGCCGCGCTCGGCCTCCCTCTCCTTCCCCCCGAAATCCGCGAGGGGAGCGGCGAGATCGAGGCCGCTCTTCGTGGACCGCTTCCCGGTCTTCTCGTCCGCGAGGAGATCCGGGGAGCCGTTCACGTCCACTCCGCGTGGAGCGACGGAACGGCGTCGATCCGAGAGATGGCGGAGAAGGCGATCGCGCTCGGGTTCGAGTACCTCGCGATCGCGGATCACAGCCGGAGCGCGGGCTACGCGGGAGGGCTCTCGATCGAGCGCCTCCTCGCGCAAGGAGAAGAGGCGCGATCCGTCGCGGCGGAGACGGCCCCCTTCCGCATCTTCCACGGCGTCGAGTCGGACATCCTCGCGAACGGCGCGCTCGATTATCCGGACGAGATCCTCGAAGCGCTCGACTTCGTCGTCTCCTCGGTCCACTCGCGCTTCGGTCTCTCGCGCGAGGAGCAGACCGCGCGGCTCGTCGCCGCGGTGCGAAACCGCTTCACGACGGTCCTCGGTCACCCTTCCGGGCGGCTTCTTCTCACACGCGAGCCGTACGCGTTCGACGCGGACGCCGTCTGGGACGCCGCGGCGGAGACGGGGACCGCCGTCGAGCTGAACGCGCACGAGGAGCGCCTCGACGTCGATTGGCGCGAGCTCCCCAAGCTCCGCGAGCGAGGAGTGCCGATCTGGATCGGATCGGACGCGCACGCGCCGGACGAGATGGGGGACCTCGATCTCGCGGTCCACATCGCCCGCAAGGGTTGGATCGGGCCGTGCGCGGTCCTCAACACGCTCCCGGCCGATGCCTTCGCCGAAGCGATCCGAAGAAAGCGCCGCTGACGGGTCGCACACGTGTACCAGGTACATCCTCGAAGAGAAGACGAGCGCCCGAAGGCGCCCGTCTCGCTGTCGGCAGACGAAAGAACCCTACCGGAACATCGACTTGATGTTCCCCCAGGTCGACTCCTCGGTCGCGGTGGGCTTGCCGCTCCCCAACCTCATCCGCTTGGGATCGATCTTGATGCGCCGATTGACGGGAAGCAAGCCGCGACCCGCGGCGGCGGTCAGGGGAGCGAGGAAGCGGACGCCTGCACCCACCCGAGGAGCGAGGGAATCCCGGGAAGGCCGAAGAGATCCGGCATGAAGCCGATCCAGAGAACCCCGGCGAGAGCGGCGATCATCGCAAGGCGCAGCCCGAGCGCGCCGTCGACCGCCGCCGGGCGGTCCGTTTCCTTCATGTAGAAATAGACGACGACGCGAAGGTAATAGTAAAGCGAAAGCGCGCTGTTCAGGACCGCGATGACGACGAGCCCCGTGAGCCCCCTCTCGATCGCCCCGCGGAAGAGAAGGTACTTGCCGAAGAAGCCGGCGGTCGGCGGGATCCCGGCGAGGGAAACGAGAAAGACCGTCATCGCGAGGCCGAGGAACGGCCTCCGGTATCCGACCCCCGCGTAGCGGTCCAGGGTGAGGACCTCGCGCCCTCCCTCGCGCGCGGAGAGAGCGGCGACGACCGCGAACGCGCCGCTCGTCATGAAGAGATACGCGAGGAGATAGTACATCACCCCCGCGCAGTCCACCGCTCCGCTCCCGGGGATCAGCCCGAGGAGAAGATACCCGGCGTGGGCGATCGACGAATAGGCGAGCATCCGCTTCACGTTGTTCTGCGTGAGCGCGGAGAGGTTCCCCACCGTCATCGTGAGGATCGCGATCCATCGGAGGGCGGGTTCGGCCGCCTCGCGCCCGAGAAACGCGGCTGCGGGATGGGCTTCCGCGGCGAACGCGAACGAGAGGACCCGAAGAAGGAGGCCGAAGGTCGCGATCTTCACGGCGGTGGCCATGAACGAGGCGATCGGGGTCGGGGCCCCGTCGTACACATCCGGCGCCCACATGTGGAACGGAACCGCCGCCGCCTTGAAGAAGAAACCGACGAGAAGGAGAAGGACGCCGGAGGCGCCGAGAAGCCGATCTCCGCCGTGCATCGCGGCGAGGTCGATCGTCCCCGTCGCCCCGAAGAGGAGCGCCGCTCCGAAGAGGAAGATCGCGGACGAGAACGAGCCGAGCACGAAGTACTTCATCGCCGCCTCGATCGAGCGGTCATCCTCCCGCGCGTAGCCGCAAAGAACATAGAGCGGGATCGAGAGGAGCTCGAGCGCGAGGAAGATCATAAGGAGATTGGTCGTTGAGACAAGAAGGAACATTCCGGAGAGCGAGAAGAGGAGGAGCCCGTAGTACTCGGCGCGCACGCGCCCTTCCCGCCGGAGAACCGGCTCGGAGAGGAAGAGGGTGAAGAACGCGGCGCCGAGGAGAAGGACCATGAAGACGAGCGCGAACCGGTCGAGGACGAGGGCCCCCTCCCATGCCCGGACCGAGTCGGGCGCGCCTCGGAGCGCGAGGACCGCGACCGCGAGGACCGCGACAGCCGCGGCGAGTCCGAGACGCGTTCTCCATGCGCCGAGGAGCGTGGTGAGCGTCGCGCCCACGGCGATCACGATGAACGGAAGGAGCGCGCGAAGGATGTCGGGGCCGAAGAGAGGCGGGCTCATGGCGTCTCCTCCGCCGAATCGATCGCCTCGGCGACGAGCCGAACCTCGGGCGTTTCGGCCTCCGCCCGCGCCTCCCCTCGCATCATCTCGATATGGCGCTCCACCGCCCCCTCCATTCGATCGAGAAGCGGCGCCGGGTGCACGCCGAGCGCCACCATTCCCGCCAGAAGGGGCACGATCACCACGAGCTCGCGAATGGAAAGATCGCGAAGGTTTCGGTTCGCGTCCGAGGTGATCGGGCCGAAGAAGACGCGGCGGACCATCCAGAGCATGTAGACCGCGCCGAGCACAACGCCGGTCGCGGCGATCGCCGCCTGGCCCGGATGAACGCGGAAGGTCCCGAAGAGCACGAGAAACTCGCCGACGAAACCGCATAGAGCGGGGAGACCGATCGAGGCGAGCGTCGTGACGAGAAAGACCGCCGCGAAGAGAGGCATCGGCCTCGCGAGCCCGCCGTATTCGGAGATGAGCCGCGTGTGCCGCCTCTCATAGATCACGCCCACGAGAAGGAAGAGCGCGGAGGTGGAGAGCCCGTGCGCGAGCATCACGTAGATCGCCCCTTGAATCCCGCTCGTGTTGAACGCGAAGAGCCCGAGAACGACGAACCCGAGATGGCTTACCGATGAATACGCGACGAGCTTCTTCACGTCGTCTTGCACCATCGCGACGAGCGCTCCATAGACGATCCCGACGAGCGCGAGAAAAGCGAGGAGAGGCGCCGCCGCCTGAGCCGCCTCGGGGAAGAGAGGCATCGCGTAGCGGAGGAAGCCGTACGTCCCCATCTTGAGGAGGATCCCGGCGAGGATCGCGCTCCCCGCCGTCGGAGCCTCCACGTGCGCGTCCGGAAGCCACGTGTGGAACGGGAAGAGGGGCACCTTGATCGCGAACGAGAGCGCGAACGCGCCGAAGAGGAGCATCTGGAGCGTCCGCGGCACCGGCGTTCCCACGAGGTCCGCCCAATCGAATGAAAGATGCCCGCTCGCCTCCGCCGCGTGGCGCGCGAGAACGAGAAGCGCCGCGAGCATGAGAAGCGACCCAACCACCGTGTAGAGGACGAACTTGACGGCCGCGTAGATCCTCCTCTCCCCTCCCCACACGCCGATGAGAAACGCCATCGGGACGAGCATCAGCTCCCAGAACACGTAGAAGAGGAAGAGGTCGAGCGCGACGAACGCCCCGATCATTCCGGTGTGAAGAAGAAGATAGAAGAGCGCGAACTCCTTCACGCGGCTCGTGATCGCGTTCCACGCCGAGAGATAGACGAGCGGGGCGAGGAACGTCGTGAGAAGGAGAAGAAAGAGAGAGATCCCGTCGATCCCGACGTGATAGGAGATCCCGAACGCGGGAACCCAGGGGGCTCTCTCCTCGAACTCCATCCCGCCGGTCCCCTCGAACTCCCACGCGAGCGGAAGGGAGACAAGGAAGAGAAGCACGGTGACGAGAAGCGTGACGAGGCGCACCGCGCGCGTGTTCGAGCCGGGCACGAACGCGAGAAGGAGCATCCCCGCGAGCGGGAGGAAGATCAGCGCCGTCAAGATGCCTCCCATCGTCTCCCCTTACAACACCTTCCAGAGAAGCACCGCGAGCGCCGCGAGAAGCACGAACGCGTAGGTCTGCGCGTGTCCCGATTGGGCGAAGCGGAGCATGTAGCTGAATCCGCGCGCGAGATGCCCCGCGAGGTTCACGAGGCCGTCCACGATTCGCACGTCAACGATTCGGAAGAGAACCCTCCGCGACACGACATGAATCGGATGAACGACGAGCACGTAGTAGATTTCGTCCACGTAGAACTTGTCGCGGACCGTCCGATAGACGGCCGGGAACCGCCCGGCGAGGCGCGCAGGAAGTTCTTGGTTCCGCACGTAGAAGGCGTGAGCCGCCGAGGTCCCGAAGACCGCGATCGCAACCGCGAGCGCCATGAGGACGAGCTCGGTCCCGTGGGACGCGTGCGCGGACGCGTAGCCCTTCCCGTGATGCGCGCTCTCGAAAACCGGCGCGAGCCAGTGCTCGAACCGGTTTCCGCCGCCGAGCGCGGCCGGCACGCCGAGGAACCCGGCGAGGGCGGCCCCCGCCGCGAGGATCACGAGCGGCACGGTGAAGAGAGGAGGCGACTCGTGCGCCCCGCGCGTCTTCTCTCCTTCTCCTCCCGCGAAGACGAGGAAGAAGAGGCGGAACATGTAGAAGGCGGTAAGCACCGCGGCGAGGGTCCCGAGAACCCACGCCGCTTTCGGCGCCCAAGAGAGCGCGGCGCTCGTTCCGGAAAACGCGCGGAAGAGGATCTCGTCCTTCGAGAAGAAACCGGAGAGAGGCGGGAAGCCCGCGATCGCCGCCGTCGCGATGAGGAACGTCCATCCGGTCCGCGGCATCTTTCGGAAGAGACCGCCCATCTTCCGAATGTCCTGCTCCCCGCTCACCGCGTGGATCACCGATCCCGCCCCGAGGAAGAGACACGCCTTGAAGAACGCGTGCGTGAAGACGTGGAAGATCCCAGCCGCGAACGCGCCTGCCCCCACGCCGATCATCATGTATCCGAGCTGGCTCACCGTCGAGTAGGCGAGCACCTTCTTGATGTCGGTCTGCGTGACGGCGATCGTCGCCGCGAAGAGCGCGGTCGCCGCTCCGACGAGGAGAACGACCGCGGAGGCGGCGGGCGCGAGCTCGTAGAGGAACGACATCCGCGCGATCATGTAGACGCCCGCCGTCACCATCGTGGCCGCGTGGATGAGAGCCGAGACCGGAGTCGGACCGGCCATCGCGTCGGGGAGCCAGATGTAGAGCGGGATCTGCGCCGACTTGCCGGTCGCCCCGATGAAGAGGAGAAGGGCGGCGCCCTCGATCACGCCTCGCGGAAGCTCGTGCACGCGCGCGGCGATCTCTCCGATCGCGAGGGTCGCGCCCCCGCCCAAGCGCGCGAGCGAGGAGGCGAGAAGGAGCATCCCGAGAAGGAACCCGAAATCCCCGATCCGGTTCACGATGAACGCCTTCTTCCCCGCGCGCGCCTTCTCCGTGTCCTCGAACCAGAAACCAATGAGGAGATACGAGCAGAGACCGACCCCTTCCCACCCGACGAAGAGCGTGAGGAGCGAATCGCCGAGCACGAGAAGAAGCATGAAGAAGAGGAACAGGTTCAAGAAGGCGAAGTAGCGCGCGTGTCCTTTGTCGTGCGCCATGTAACCGGCCGAATAGAAATGGATGACGCCCCCCACGCCGGCCACCACGAGGACCATCGCGAGGGAGAGCGGATCCGCGAGGAGGCGAAGATGCACGGAGAGGTCTCCGCTCCCGATCCAACGGAAGACCTCTTGAACGAGAAGCCGGTGCTCCGGCTCCTCGCCGAGGAACCTCCGGAAGAGATCGAGGGCGAGAAGGAAAGAGAGGGTCGGCCCCGCGCACGCGACGAAGGCGGTGAAGCGGAGCGGGAGCTCCCGGCGGAGGCGCGCGGCAGCGGCGGCGGCGAGCCCGTTCACCGCGAACCCGATCAGCGGGAAAATCAAGATCCAGAGAAGCGCGCCTTCCACGCCTCACACCCTTTATTGATGAAGTACGTTGAACCGGTCGAGGTTCACCGTCTCCTTCTTCCGGTAGAGGGCCACGACGATCGCAAGACCGACGGCCGCCTCGGCCGCGGCTACCGCGATCACGAAAAACACAACGATCTCCCCGTCGACGAGGAGCCTCGAGCGGGAAAACGCCGCGAACGCCAGGTTCGCCGCGTTCAGCATCAGCTCGATCCCCATAAGGACAACGAGAAGGTTCCTCCGCGCGAGCACGCCGACGCACCCGACGAGGAAGAGGACGAGGCTCACCATCAGGTAGTGGGTTTCCGGCGCCATCAGAACTTCCTCATCGCGAGCACGACCGCGCCCACCATCGCCGCGAGAAGGAGAACCGAAACGACCTCGAACGGGAGGAGATAGCGCGTGAAGAGGGCCGTGGCCATCCCATCGAGCGATCCGAGCCCCTCCGCGTCCGCGGGGAACGAGATTCGGCCCCGCGTCGCGAGAACGCGCGCCAGAACGAGAAGCACCGCGAGAGAGGCGAGCGAGGCGAGCACCGCGCGCGGCCGCGAGAGCCCGAGAACCCGCATGTCTCTCTCCCGCAGGTTCAGAATCATGATCACGTAGATCACGAGCACCATCACCGCCCCCGCGTAGACGAGGAGCTGGACGGCGAAGAGGAAATGGGCCGAGAGCGTGGCGAAGAGACCCGCCACCGCGACGAGCGAAACGACGAGGGAGAACGCCGACGAGAGCGGGTTCTTGCGCGTCACGGTCAACACCGCTCCGGCGACGGCGAGGAACGAGAAAACCCAAAAGGCGATCGTCTGCATGGCTCCCTAGTCGTTCAAGAGCGTATCGATATCGTAGATCAGCTTCTTCCGCGAATCGGAAGTAAGCTCGTATTTCCCCGTGTCCATCCGGATCGCGTCGACCGGGCACGCCTCCACGCAGAGACCGCAGAATACGCAACGGAGGATGTTGATGTCAAACCGCACGGCGACCTTCTCCGCCGCGTCCCCTCTCTCCCCCGCCTCGATGCTGATGCAGTCGGCGGGGCACGCGGTCTGGCAGCAATAGCAGGCGACGCACTTCGGCGTTCCGTCGTCTCTCTTCGTCAGGCGGTGCCTCCCGCGGAAACGCTCCGGCAGCACCCGCTTCTCTTCCGGGTACTGAAGGGTCGGCATCCGTTCCTGGTGGAGGATGTTGGAGACGAGGTGGCGGATCGACACCGCCATCCCCTTCGCGATCTCGAAGAGATACCACTTCTCCTTGATGTTCATCGGACGGCCGACGGTGCGGATCCCCGGCATGAGCCCCTCAATCGATGCCGAGCAACACGAGCCCGGTCACCGCGATGTTCAAGAGTCCGAGCGGGACGAGGCTCTTCCAGCCGAGTCCCATCAATTGGTCGTAGCGGAATCGGGGAAGAGTCCATCGAACCCAAATGAACAAGAAACCGAACGCGAGAATCTTCGCGACGAGGAACAGAAACTGGACCGCCGCGACGAGGATCTGCGCGCCGAGCGGCCGGATCCCCGAAAGAAACGCGAGCGCCAGGAGAGCGAGGGCCGCGACGAAGATCGACGCGGCGCCGAGCACCTTCGCCTCGCGGCTCCGGCGATCGCGGTAGAGAGCGCTGAGCCGGCGGCCGTACGAGCGGAAGAGAACGGCCGCGAGCACGGCGAAGAGAGCGACGAGCACAAGGAGCGCGCGCGCCGTGAGGAGCGCGTTCGCCCGGAGCGTTTCCGTCCCGAGCCACGGCACCTGCCAGCCGCCGAAGTAGAGCGTCGCGACGACCGCGCTCCCCGCCACCATCGCCACGTACTCGCCCATGAAGTAGAAGGCGAAACGCATGCTCGAGTACTCGACATGGAAGCCGATGATCTCGGACTCCCCTTCCGGAAGGTCGAACGGGTTCCGGTTCGTTTCCGCGAAGAGCGCGATCAAGAAGAGAAGAAACCCGAGCGGCTGCAGGAAGACGTTCCACCTCGGGAGGAAACCGAAGAGAAGCCCTCCCTGTTGGCGGGCGATCTCGCCGAGGTCGAGAGTCTGCGAGATCATGAGAACGCCGATGAGCGAGAGCCCCATCGCGAGCTCGTAGCTCACCATCTGCGCGGCCGAGCGCATCCCGCCGAGCAGCGTGTAGGTGTTGTTCGCCCCCCATCCGCCGAGAACGATCGCGTATACGTGAAACGACGTGATTGCGAGCACGAAGAGGATCCCGACATTCAGCGTAACGGCCCGCATCTCGATGAGCCGCCCGCCGACGCTCAGGTTGTCCGCGAGCGGGATGATCGCGAAGGGGAGCATCGAGATGAAGATGGCGAGGAACGGACCCAGATTGTAGTAGAAACGGTTCACGCGCGCGGGCGTCCAATCCTCCTTCGCGAGGAGCTTCACCACGTCGGCGAACGGATGGACGAGGCCTCCGAGACGAATCCCGAGCACTTCCGCGCGGTTCGGGCCGGTCCGATCTTGAATGAAGGCGGCCGCCTTCCGCTCGCCCCAGACGAGAAGCGGAACGAACATGAGCGGAAGAAACGCGGCGACGAGCGCGAAGAGAACGGGGAGAAGGAGATCAGAGAGCATGCGCGCCTCCTCCGGGCGATGGGGACAAGCTCCCGAGAGCCGGCGCCGCCTGGAAGGTCTCCTCGCGGAGCGCTCCGAAATCGCTCCACTCGAGAGACGCTCCGAGAGCGCGCGCGATCCCTTCGAGAACGCGGAAGACCGGCCGCGATTCGCCGACCGCCTTCAAGACCGGATGGAACGCCTGCGTCCGCCCCTCGAAGTTCGTCCAGCTTCCTTCCGTCTCCGCGTAGGTGCAAACGGGAATGCGGAGCGCGGCCTTTTCCGCCGTCGCATCTCGATTCGAGGCGAGCGCGATGAGCTTCTTCCCGCGGAGAAGGTCCGCGAGATCCGGACGGTCCCCGAGAAGATCGTTCTCCACCACGAGGACGCAATCCGGAGCCTTCCGGAGCGCCCCCTCGAGATCGCCCGACAAGCCGAGAATCTCCATCCCCTTCCGGTTCGGGTTCCGGTCGGGGCGCTTCAGGATCCGATCCCCTTCCCAAGGCTTCCGGAACGAGCCGCCGACGAGCGCAGCGCGCGGAAGCGCGGCGTCTCGGAAACGCTTCAGCGCGAAAAGATTCTCATTTGAAGAGCGCGGCGAGGCGACGAGAAGGACCGATCCGGCTTCCCTCAGGATCCGCGCCGCCTCCTCATCCGCCCGCTCCGGAGAATGCGCTCCGGCTTCTCCCTCCGCGCGGAGGAGACGATCCCGGTTGATCCACTTGTAGTCGAGTCGCCCGTCGTCGCAGATCCACCAGCGGTTCACGTCCAGGTTCGCGCGCGGACGGATCCGCTGCACTTCGTTCTGGTACTGCTCGATGTAAATGTTGCAGCCGCGCTCGCATCCGGGGCAGATCGAGCCTGCGGTCTTCAGGAACCACACGCGCACCTTGAAGCGGAAGTCCTTGCTGGTGAGCGCGCCGACCGGGCAGATGTCGATCACGTTCCCGGAATAGGGGTTCTCGAGCGTTCGGCCGGGGAAGGTCGTGATCTCGGAGCGGCCGCCCCGGTTCGCGAGGACGAGCTCCCGCACGCCCGCGATCTCGTCGCAGAAACGGACGCAGCGCGAGCAGAGGATGCAGCGCTCCGAGTCGAGCACGACGAGCGGGCCGAGATCGACCCGCTTCCGCTTCAGGATCTTCTCCTCGACAGCGACCCGCGAATCATGGAGGCCGTGCTCCATGTAGTACTTCTGGAGCCCGCATTCCCCCGCTTGATCACAGATCGGGCAATCGATCGGGTGGTTTCGGAGAAGGAACTCCATCACCTCGGTCCGCTCGCGGATCACCTTCTCCGACTCGGTGTGGACGACCATTCCGTCCGCGACGAGCGTCGTGCACGCGGTCTGCAGCTTCGGGATCCCCTCGATCTCCACCGCGCACATCCGGCAGTTCCCCTCGGGGGATAGACCCGGATGGTAGCAGTAGTGCGGGATGCGGACCCCGAAGAGGAGAGCCGCCTCGATCAGGTTGATCCCGTCGGGGACTTCGCGCTCCACACCGTTCAGCGTGAACTTCGCCATCGCCTTCCTCGATCAGGGCGCCGCGGAGGAGGACGCCCGATCCGCGAGATGCGCCTCGAACTCCGCGCGGAACTTCGTCACGTGGCTCACGACCGGCATCGCGAGCGCGTCGGAAAAGACGCAGATCGTGTTGCCGACGATCTGCGCCGCGAGGCTCTCGAGCTTCTCGAGGTCCTTTCGGGTTCCGTTTCCCGCCGCGATCTTCTGCACGATCTCCGCGATCCACCCCGAGCCCTCGCGGCAGGGAGTGCACTGGCCGCACGATTCGTGCGCGTAGAAATGCGCGAGCTTGTCGAGCGCCCACACCATGTCGGTCGTCTCGTCCATCACGATGCAGCCGCCCGACCCGAGCATCGAGCCGGTCGCTTGGACCGATTCGAAATCGACGTTCACCGCGTACGCTTCCTCGGCGGTGAGGACGGGCGTCGAGGATCCTCCCGGGATGAGCGCCTTCAGCTTCCGCCCGCCGCGCACGCCCCCCGCGAGATCCTCGATCAGGCCGCGCATCGGAACGCCGTGCGCCACCTCGTACACGCCGGGCTTCTCGATATGGCCCGACACGCTCATGAGCCGCGTTCCCGGGCTCTTCTCGGTTCCGATCGCGCGGTACGCGTCCGGCCCGTTCTCCACGATGAACGGAAGGTTCGCGAGGGTCTCCACGTTGTTGATGACGGTCGGCTTTCCAAAGAGACCGACGTTCGTCGGGAAGGGGGGCTTCATGCGCGGCTGCCCCTTCTTCCCTTCGATCGAGTTGAGGAGCGCGGTCTCCTCGCCGCAGATGTACGCTCCCGCGCCGCGGTGGATCGTGAGGTCGATCGGTTGTCCCGAGCCGCCGGCGTTCGGACCGAGAAGACCGGCCGCGTACGCCTCGGCCGCCGCCGCGCGGATCCTCTCGTACGGAAGACAGAACTCGCCGCGGATGTAGAGGTAGGCATGCGCGCATCGAATCGCGTGGCACGCGATCACGATCCCCTCGATGAGTAGGTGCGGGTCCTTCTCGAGGATCAACCGATCCTTGAACGTTCCGGGTTCGCTCTCGTCGGCGTTCACGCAGAGATAGGTCGCGTCCCGGTTCTTCGGGAGGAACGTCCACTTGAGCCCGGTCGGGAAGCCGGCGCCTCCCCGCCCGCGAAGACCCGAGTCCTTCACGAGCCGGACGATCTCCTCCGGCTCTTCCGCGAGAGCTTTCGCGGAAGCGCGGTACGCGCCCGCCGCGCGCGCCGAGACGAGCGCGTGCGAATCGGGGTTCACCATGCGCGCCTTGAGGAGGATCGTCTCGGCGATCACTTCATCCACTCCTCGAGGAGGGCGTCGACCGTCTCCAGCGTCAGGTTCTCGTAGTACGCGTCGTTCACTTGCATCGCGGGACCCGTTCCGCACGAGGCGAGGCACTCGACCGCCGTGAGCCGGAACCGTCCGTCCGCCGTCGCCTCTCCCGCCCGAATGCCGAGACGCTTCTCGAGGTGGGCGAGAATCCCTTCCGACCCTGTGAGCGAGCACGAGAGGTTGTTGCACACTTGGATGTGATAGCGGATCGGCTTCTCGAGCTCGAACATCGTGTAGAAGGTCGCGAGCGAATAGACATGCGCCGGAGAGGTGCGGCACGTCTCCGCCGCGAGCTCCATCACCTCGTGCGAGATCCAACCGAAGTCGCGCTGCGCCATCCACAGAACCGGGAGGAGAAGCGCGTGGTCGGTCGGATAGCGCCGGCGGAGCGCTTCGATCTCCTCCGCGCGCGCGGCGCTCCAGCGGGGTTTCTCTGTCTTCACCGGTCCAACTCCCCCGCAATAATGTTCAGCGACCCGAGCGTCGCGATCATGTCCTGGATCATTCCCCCCTCCGTAAGGCGCGGGAACGCCGAAAAGACATAGAAGCAGGGCGGGCGCACCTTGACCTTGTACGGTTTTCCGGTTCCATCGCTCACGACGAAGAAGCCGAGCTCGCCGTTCGCCGCCTCGATCGAACCGTAGCACTCGCCCGCGGGCGGCTTGATCCCCTCCATGATGATCATGAAGTGGTTCATCAGCGCCTCGATGTTGCCGTACACCTCGGTCTTCGGCGGGAGCGACACGCGTTTGTCGTCGACGTTCACCGGTCCGCCCGGCATCTTCTTCATCGCCTGCGCGACGATCCGCATCGACTCGCGCATCTCTTCCATGCGGACCCAGATCCGGTCGTACGCGTCGCCGCGCGTCCCGACGATCACGTTCCAGTCGTAGCCGTCGTAGCCGTAGTACGGCTCGTCCTTCCGGAGGTCGTTCGGAACGCCGCATGCGCGAAGGCACGGCCCGGTGAACCCGTGCGAGATCGCCTCCTCGGCCGAGATCGCGCCGACGCCGACCACCCGGTCGAGGAAGATCCGATTCCGGGCGACGAGCCTCTCCACGTCCCCGAGAGCCTTCGGGAGCTCGCGGAGGATCCCCTCGACTCCTTCCTCGAAGCCGGCATGGAGATCGTGGGCGAGACCGCCGATCCGAACGTAGCAGTGCGTGAGACGCGCGCCGCAGAGCGCCTCGATCACGTCGTAGATTCTCTCGCGCTCGTTGAACAGATACCAGTAGTTGGTGAGCGCGCCGACATCGACGAGGTTCGCCGCGACGCACACGAGATGGTCCATGATCCGTCCGAGCTCGAGAAGAACGACGCGGATCGTCTGCGCGCGCGCCGTCGGCTCGATGCCGAGCATCTTCTCGATCGTCCGGCAATAACCGATGTTGTTCATGACCGAGCTGCAATAATTCAGTCGGTCCGTGAAGGGGATCACGTGCGTGTAGGTCCCCTTCTCCGCCGATTTCTCGAACCCGCGATGGAGGTAGCCGATCTCGGGAACCGTATGCCGAACCGTCTCCCCCTCGAGATCGACGAGCGCGCGGAGCGCTCCGTGCATCGCCGGATGGGAGGGGCCGATGTTGAGAAGGACCGACTCGCTCTCCTCCTCCTCCGCGCCGCCCCGGAGCTTCCGCATCTCGTCCATCAGGTCGTCCGGCTCGGAGAGCCACTGCTGTTTCTTGATGTCGTAGTCCTTCCGGAGCGGATGGCCGACGAAATCTTTATGATTCAAAATACGCTTCAGGTTCGGGTGATTGCGGAAGCGGACGCCGTATTGATCGTAGACCTCGCGCTCCGCCCAGTTCGCCGACTTCCAGAGGTCCGAGACGGTCTCGAGGGCGAGGTCCTCGTCCGGGGGACGGCACTGGACCCGCACGCGTTCCGATCCGACCGAAGGACGCAAGATGTACACGACGTCGAAGCGGGGTTTCGAGTCGGGGAGCTCCAGACGATCGACCGCGGTGACATCGAGGAGCAGATCGAAACCGTGCTCGTCCCGGAGGGAGCGAAGAACGTCCCGAAGACCGGAAGGTTCCACCCGAAACACCGTATCCCCGAAGGGATTCGGTTCCTCCCGGACCGCGCCGGCCAAGCGGCTCCGGAAACGGTCGAGAGACGGCGACGACAAGTCTATGCGCTCCCTTCCGTCCGCTGCGACCGGGGGGGGACTCCCGCGTCGATTCTCCTCTGCAGCTCCGTGACGGCGTGGAGGACCGCCTCGGGCCGCGGAGGACACCCGGGGATATAGATGTCCACGGGGATCACGTGGTCGATTCCTTGAAGCGTGCAATAATTGTCATAGAACGCGCCCGCGCTCGCGCAGGCGCCCATCGCGATCACCCACTTCGGCTCCGCCATCTGCGCGTAGATCCTGCGAAGGATCACCGCCTGCTTGTGCACGATCGTTCCCGAGACGATGAGGAGATCCGACTGGCGCGGGGAGAAGCGGACCACCTCGGCGCCGAAGCGCGAGAGATCGAACGGAGAGGCGACGACCGCCATGAACTCGATCGCGCAGCAGGCGGTTCCGTAGGGGAGCGGCCAGAGAGAGTTCCGGCGCCCCCATCGAAGGACCGCGTCGAGACGCGTGGTGAGCACGCCCGATCCGGAGAGGTTCTCGATCTCCCTCAATCCCATTCGAGCGCCCCCCGCTTCCAAACATAGACGAGCCCCGCGACGAGCATCGCGAGGAAGACGGCCATCTCGACGAAACCGAAGAGACCGAGACGCCGGTAGACGACGGCCCACGGATAGAGGAAGACCGCCTCGACATCGAAGAGGAGGAAGAGAACGGCCACCAAGTAGTACTTCACGGGGATCGCCCGGCGTGGGGGAGCGGGCTGCGGAATGCCGCACTCGTACGGCTCCCCTTTCGTCCGCTCCGTCCGTCTCGCTCCGAGGAAGTTCGAGACGACGAGCAGCATCGCCGGGGTGATCAGGGCGAGAGCGACCACGAGGATGAGCGGGGCGTAACCGTTCATTCGATCCCCACACGAGGAGACGAACGGAAGCGGTCCCGGGCGGGCCCCGGAACGCTTCCGGGAGAAGCCTTGTGAAGCCGGCCGGACGCGACGGGCCGGCGTCTCGAGGAACCGGACCGCCCACGCCGCGCGATCCATCCGTCGCGCGCGCGGCCGCCGGGGTGCGTGTTCGGTTCGCAGGGAAATATACGGATCCGGCCCGGCAAGGGTCAAGAAAAAGAACGGAGCGGGATCGAAGAGCGGATGCGGCAACGCGCGCCGGAGAAACGAAGCGGAAAGGCCCCGCCCCGTCGGCGCGCGTCGACCGGGATCAGCGCCAGCGGTGTTGCCTGCGCCCTCCGAGGTTCTCGATTCCGGCGATCTTCTTGCAGCAGATCTCGGCGTGCTCTCTCGCACGATAGCGCATCCCGCACACGATGCAGCGATACTCGCCGTTCGGTGTGGAGTGCTCTTCGACTCGGGACGCGCTCGCGAGGACTTCTTGCCGACCGTTCTTTCCGCTCACGTTCCAACGACCTCTCGAACAGGGGATCGCAACTTGCGGGGCAGGAATCCGGCGGGGAGGCGGTTTCCGGCGTCCGTTTCGACCTCTGCCTCTGCCCCTCACACCACGAGCCGGCCCCGCCCGAGCTTTGCTAGTATAGCAGAAGACGATGCGGTCCTCAACCCCGGATTCGTCGCCTCTCGCCGGGAGCCCGAGAGGTTCGTCTCGCGCCGGATGAATCCGAATCCGACGGAGACTCGACCGGCGCCTCCCGGCCTCGGCCCGGGGCAGGCGCGTACAGGCTCAGACACCCCTCGCCCCGGGCCCCGGCGGCCGCGCGTGGAGCGCACTTCCATCGGGTTGACCGGAAACCCCGATCAGGGTATGGGCCGTGGCGCGAACGAGCCGGACCGAGCGGATCTCGCCCGGCCTCACGCGCTCGACCGGAAAGACGACGCCGCTCCCCTTCGGCGTTCGCCCGAACGCCTCCTCCGCCGACTTCTTGCTGGCGCTCTCGACAAGGACCTCCGCCTCCGTCCCCACCTCTTCCTCGAGCCTCTCCCTCGAGTGCTCCCTCTCCATGCGCGCGAGGCGCGTCACGCGCTCGCTCTTCACCTCGGAGGGGACGTCGTCCGCGAAGCGGCGCGCGGCGAGCGTGTGCTTGCGTTCCGAGTACGGGAACGTGAACGCCGAATGGAAGCGGATCTCCTCCATCGCGCGGACGGTTTCCTCGAAATCTCCGTCCGTTTCGCCCGGGAAGCCCGCGATGAGATCGGTCGTGATCGCGACCCCGGGGATCGCTTCCCGAATCCGCTGGACAATGCCGTCGAAATGCTCCCGCGTGTAGCCGCGTCCCATCCGATCCAGAACCCGGTCGCTCCCCGACTGGAGGGGAAGGTGCACGTGAGGCATCGCGGCCGGCTCCTCGGCGAGGACGCAAAGGAGCTGGTCCGGAAAATCCTTCGGATGGGGAGAGGTGAAACGAACGCGCCGAATTCCGTCGACCCGGCACATGGCGCGAAGGAGATCCGCGAAACCGCGCCCTTCGTCCCGGTACGAGTTCACGTTCTGCCCGAGAAGCGTGATCTGCGGGACGCCTTCTCGGACGACCGCGCGCGCTTCGGCGAGGACCGACGCGAGCGGCCGCGACCTCTCCCGCCCCCGCGTGTACGGCACGACGCAGAACGTGCAGAAGTTGTCGCAGCCGCGCATCACCGTGATCCAGGCGTTCACGCCCGAGCGTCGAAGCGGCGGGATGTCCGTGTACGTTTCGGTCTTCGAGAGCCGCGTTTCCCGCTCCCGGTCGCCCTTCGCGCTCTTTCGGAGAAGATCGGGGAGAGCCCGATACGCGTCCGGACCGACGATGAAGTCGACCGCCCCTTCGTGTTCGAGGAGATCCGCCTTGAGGTTCTGCGCGAGGCATCCGAGGATGCCGATCCGAAGAGCCGGCCTCTCGTTCTTCAAAGGATGGAGCTGCCGGAGGCGCTGGTAGATCCGTTCCTCCGCGTGCTCGCGCACCGCGCACGTGTTGATCAGGATGCGGTCCGCCTCGCGAAGGTCCTCGACGACCTCGAAGCCCTCTCCCTCGAGGAGCCCGCCGATGACCTCCGAATCGGAGAGGTTCATCTGGCATCCGTAGGTTTCGAGATAAACCTTCAACCGAGAACCTCCTCGACCGTTCCCCGCGCATCCGCGACCGACGATTCTTCGACGCGCACGCGCGCGATCCGGTTCTCGAGATCCTCCGCCGAGCGGGCGGCGACGCGCGTGTAGTTCGGCGCGTGGCCGACCCAGCGCCCGCTCCGGTCGCGCGTCTCGAAGAGGACGTCGAGCGTCCTTCCGATGAAGCGCTCGTGGAAACGCCGCTTCTTCTCCTCGCCGAGCGCGCGGGCTTCGTCCGCCCGGCGCCGGATGATGTCGGGACGCACCTTCCCCGGAAGGCGCGCGGAGCGCGTCCTTGGATGCTCGGAGTAGGGGAAGACGTGGAAATGATAGAAGGGAAGCGACTCGAGAAGACCCATCGTGTTGCGGAACGCCTCTTCCGTTTCTCCGGGAAAGCCGACGAGCACGTCCGTTCCGACGCCGACGTCCGGCACGCGGCGGGCGAACGCTCCGAAGAGCGCGGCGTACGACGCCGCGGTGTAGGGCCTCCCCATCGCGGCGAGAATCCCGTCGTCGGCGCTCTGCAGACAAAGATGGAGGTACGGGCAGAGCTTCCCGCCGCGCTCCATGCGCGCGATGATCTCGTCCCCCGCCGTCATCGGCTCGATCGACCCGATTCGGATCCGATCGATCCCGGAAACCTCCTCCAGCCGATCGATGAGCCGCGCGAGGTCGGCGCCGCCGTCCGAGTACGTTCCAATGTTCACGCCCGAAAGAACGATCTCTCGATGCCCGCGCGCCGCGAGCGCTTCCGCCTCGCGCACGCAATCATCCGCGCGCCGGCTCCGCGCGCGCCCCCGCGTGAGCGGGATCACGCAGAAGGCGCAGAATTGGTCGCACCCGTCCTGGATCTTCAAGTTCGCGCGCGTCTCGGCGAAGATTCCGGCTCCCTCGATCGCGAAGGGGCCGCGCTCGACCCGGTTTCTCAAGACCGGAGAGGACTTGTCGATCGCGGAGACGAGGTCGGGAAGGCGGTGCTTGTCCACGGTTCCGACGACAAGATCGACGCCGCCGATTGCGCGGATCCGCTCCGCGTCGAGCTCCGCGTAGCACCCGGTCACCACGACGCGCGCCTCCGGCGATCGCTTCCGGAGAAGGCGGATGAGGCGCCTGCATTTCGCCTCGCTCCCCCTCGTGACCGAACAGGTGTTGATGATGTGGAGATCGGCGCTCTCCCCCTCGGGCGCAGCGGACCAGCCGCGCGAAAGGAGGCCGCCGAGCAGAAGAGCGCTCTCCGCCTGATTCAGACGGCAGCCGAGCGTGTGAACGGACGCGCGCACGAAGTCCTACTCTCCGGCCTGAGACCTTCAGGCCTCAACATCTCGGCCCTCAAGACCCGCCCGAATGCCCGCAGGACGGCCCCGCGCCGGAGGGAGAGCTCCCCCCCACGCCGAAGATCGAGAACTGTTTTTCGACTTGATCCGCCCCGCACTTCGGGCAGCGGATCTCCTCCCTTCCGAACACGAGAAGGGAGAAAAAGTGCTGACAGCTCATGCAGCGGTACTCGTAGATCGGCACGGATCGTCCTCCCTTTCGGAACAAACGGGCGATCCTCCCGCCCGTCTTCTTTCATCATAACCGATCGAAGGCATTCATGGTACCCAGACTGGGTGGTGGCCGTGGCCGCCACCCGCGCGGGGGGACGTCTTCAGGGATCGGCCGGAGCTCCATTCGCGCACCGAATTCGGCCTGCAACGATTCATCCACTCAACCACGGCGGGTGGCGGCGGCAGGTGTCCGCGAGAAGCGCAGCCACCAAGCCCGAAGGGCGACTGGCGAGCATGGAGCGGACAGCCGCCGACAGGACCCGCCGTTCGCAGACGGGACCACGTGCGGGCCGTGGCCTCCCACGACCCGCGTGTCCGCCAACGAAGCCGCAGGAGACGGCGACCCCACGCTCCCGCGCATCTACCCTTTGTGCTCGAGCATTCGATCGAGGGCGACCCGGGCGGAGCACGCGATCTTTTCCGGAACGACGATCCGGTTCACGACGCACCCCTCGACCAGACTCTCGAGGACATAGCAGAGGGACCGCGGGTGGATCCGGTACATCGTGGCGCACTGGCAGGCGAACGGCGAGAGGGTCGAGACCTCGACCCCGCGCGGAGCCATCTCGGCCGCGAGCCGTCCGACGAGATGAAACTCGGTCCCGACCGCCCAACGCGTCCCCGGAGCGCTCTCGCGGACCGCGCGAAGGATCTGCTCGGTCGATCCCATCGCGTCCGCTTTCGCCACGACCTCGGCCGTGCACTCCGGATGCACGATCACGCGGATACCCGGAAAGCGCTCGCGCATCCGGTCGACGTGCTCGGGAAGAAAATGCATGTGCACGCTGCAGAATCCCTTCCAAAGCAGAACGCGCGCGCGGTCGAGAGCCCCTTCTTCGCATCCCCCGAGCGGCTTCGCCGGATCCCAGACCGTCAGCTCTTCGTCTCCGATCCCGAGCGTGTGCGCCGTGTTCCTTCCGAGATGCTCATCCGGGATGAAGAGAATCCGCTCTCCCCGCTCGAACGCCCACCGAAAGACCGAGTGCGCGTTCGATGAGGTGCAAACGATCCCGCCCTGGTCGCCGCAGAAGGCTTTGATCGCCGCGCTCGAGTTCATGTAGCAGACCGGAACCGTGCGCTTCCCGTTTCGCTCGGCGATCTCCTCCCAGCAATCGAGCACCTGGTCGATGTCCGCCATGTCGGCCATCGAGCATCCGGCGCCGAGATCGGGAAGGATCACCGCCTGCTCGTCGGACGTGAGGATGTCCGCGCTCTCGGCCATGAAGTGAACGCCGCAGAAGACGATGTACGGCTTCTCCTTCTCCGCGGCCGCGTCGCGGGCCAGCTTGAACGAATCGCCGGTGTAGTCCGCGAAGCGGATGATCTCGTCTCGCTGATAGTGATGGCCGAGGATGAGAACGCGCGAGGCGAGCTTCCCCTTCGCTCGCGCGATCCTCGCCTCAAGCTCCTCGAGGGAGGTCTTCCGCAGCGCTTCCCTTTGTCCGATCATCTTCCGCCCACCGGCAGTTCTTGGTTACACGGCGAACGACTGCCCGCAGCCGCACGTTCCCCGCGCGTTCGGGTTCACCTGTCCGGCGGCTCGATCGGTCAACGCCAGCATCTCTCATGTCCCCCGCGCTCGCTCCGCCCCCCATCGGGCGGACGCACTCGCCGCATCAGAAAATAATCAAGCGCCGCGGGGGGCGCACGCGACGCGCCGGTTCACTTCTCCCGCTCTTCTTCGTAGAGCGGAGACCAGCTCCGCAAGCGGCGAACCGCCTCGACGATCTTCTCCGCCGCAAAGTCGACCTCCTCCTCGGTCGTGAAGCGGCCGAGCCCGAACCGGACCGTCGAGAGCGCTCTCTCGACCCCGAGCCCGATCGCGAGAAGGACGTGCGACGGCCGGAAGCTCCCCGACGAGCACGCCGAGGCGGGGGTGATCGCGACATCCTCCAGATCCATGAGAAGCGCCTCCGCCTCGACGAACTCGAACGTGAGGCTGAGCGTGTTCGGAAGCGACCTCTCCGGATCTCCGTTCCGGCGAACCCGGTCGAGGCTCGAAATGATCTTCATGTAGAAACGATCGCGAAGGCCCGCGATCCGGCTCGCGTCCGTCTCCATCCGCTCCCTCGCGATCGCCGCCGCCCGCCCAAGCCCGACCGCGCCCGGGACGTTCAAAGTGCCCGAGCGCATCTTCCGCTCGTGCCCCCCGCCGTGGATTTGCGCCTCGAGACGGACGCGCGGCTCCCGCCTTCGCGCGTAGAGCGCCCCGATCCCTTTCGGGCCGTAGATCTTGTGCCCCGAGAGGGAGAGAAGATCGACGTGCATCGCGTCCACGTCGATCGGGATCTTGCCGAAAGCTTGCGCCGCGTCGGTGTGAAAGAGGACTCCTCTCTCGCGGGCGACCTTGCCGATCGCATCGAGCGGAGGGATCGTCCCGATCTCGTTGTTCGCGGCCATCACGGTGACGAGCACGGTGTTCTCCCGGATCGCGTCGCGAACCCTCTCCGGATCGATCCGCCCCGCCTCGTCGACCGGAAGGTAGGTCACCGCCGTGCCGCGCCCCTCGGCGTAGGCGAGCGGATCGAGAACCGACGCGTGCTCAGTGACGCACGCGACGACATGGCTCCCTGCATAGCCGTGATCCTCGAGCACTCCTTTGATCGCGAGGTTGTTCGCCTCGGTCGCGCCGCTCGTGAAGACGATCTCTTTCGCCCGCGCCCCGATGGCCCTCGCGATCTCCTCGCGGGCGCGATGGACCGCCTCCTCCGCCTCCCACCCGTAGCGGTGGCTTCGGCTCGCCGGGTTGCCGAAGCGCTCGGTGAAGAAGGGGAGCATCGCCTCGACCACCTGGGGGTCGCACGGGGTGGTCGCATGGTGATCGAGATAGACGGGAAGCCTCACGCTCTCCTCCGGGCCGACGCTACGAACTCGTTGACATGCCGTGAATTAAGCCTAGTGCGCACTCCGCGCGCTGTCAAGCCGGCGTCCGGCCGGCCGCCTCCGCCGAAGCCGATCGCCTCTTGGCGAGGATCGTCGGGAGGCTGAGAACGAGGATCGCGAGGATGACGAGAGCAGCGCCGAGGAGCTGGTGCGCGCTCGGCGGGCGCATCCCGAACAAAACCGCGAGCGTGAAGGACGCGAGAACGCCCGCGAGAACGCTCGAGGAGCGATTCACTGGAATGCAGAACGTGTTCTCCCTGCGATCGAGGAAGATCAGCGTCCCGAAGATGCCGGTTCCCTGCGAAAAGATCCCCGCGAGAACGATGTAGACGATCGCGATTCCTCCCGGAAGCCCGACGAAACCGACGCGCACCTGCTCCGCCATCTCCCCGCGGCCGAAGAGAGCGACAAGCGCAAGAAGGAGCATCAGGAAGGGGGTCGCCACCATTTGCTCCTCAACGAAATAGCGGATGTTCCTCGTCGTGTCCGCCGACTTCGCGATCCGGCTCATGAACTGGAAGCGGACGAAGTACGCGAGAAGGTACGCCGCGACGTCGATCGCGCAGAGGAGCGAGATCGCGTAGCCCCCCTTCTCGGCGAAAGCGACGAACAGCGCCGCGAGGCTGAGGAGCATGCCGGTCGCCGAGAACCACCGCACCTTGCGGCGGTTCAACGTGTCGACGATCGGACCGAGGATGAGGACGCCCCCCCGCATGAGGAGCATCACAAAGACGATCGAGACGCCGGTGAACGTGTAGGCGAGGTTGGTCGTCACGATCACCATCGCGGTGCACACGCCCGAGAGCGCGGTCCAGAGCGACGGGAAGGGGATGCGCGCGCCGAGAAGCTCCCGCCTCCCCGGATACTTCCACCATCCGATCCACGTGATGAAGACGAACATCGAGACGAGGGACGCGGCGACCTGTAACGGTTGAAGCGACAGGCCGTCCATCCGCCCCGCAAGACCCGGAAGGATCCCGTCCGAGGTCGCGCGCACGAGCGCGCTGTACGGCCAGTAGCAGGCGAAGTAGCCGAAAGCCATCCACCAGATCGAGATGCGCGGCATTCGGCTCTCTTCCATGTCACCTCCGCGATCGGCTCGGCTTCACGCAAGCGGGGGCGATTATAACCTGTTCCGCCGCTCAGATGTCAATGAAGCGATCGCGGTCTCGAGGATGGAGGGCGAAGGGGTCGCTCCGCTTCCCTTCTCCTCATCCTCTCTTGCGGGCGTCCAACGCCGCCGCGCCCCACAGGCAACGCGCCGCCTTGTTTCCCGAAACCAGCTCCATGCGCACTGTCCGCTCTTCCTTCCCGCCTCAGTCCGCGATCGCGACGACCTACTTCAGCGGCGTGATCGAAATCAGTTCGATCGTCCGGCCCCACATGCGAAACGTGACATCATCGGTGGGAATCCCCTCGAATCTCACGCGGAGGCTGTCCACCTGAAGCTCCTCGGGCAAACCACTCGGATCCCAGCGCCTGCCGTGATCGTCAACAATGCCGAAGAAGCCCCCCTCAAACGAGAGGAACACGATCGTTCCCGTGTCGGAGACAGCTTCCGTATCTTCTTGTTGTTGGGCGCACCCACCGATCCAGACAACGGCGATCAGTGTCGCCAGAAGTACCCGTACCATCGTAAGCCCTCTCCTTTCCTTCACGCGGCCCACCGGCCGTGCGACAACTCCTTCCCCGAAGCTCCCACCTCGATTTGCTGCGGGGTTTCCGGGGGCATGATACCGATCTCGGGACGATTCGCGGATTGTCCCGATCGCTGGCCGGGCGAAATCGGTAGGGTGTCCCCCGAATCCTCCCTGCCGGATGCCACGGATGCGCCTTCCCCGCCGGTCCTCGCTGTTCGGTGAATGTGTGATCCGCGCAAGAGGCGTGGCGATACTTCGTGTAACCTGTTTCGAGGCTGGCGGGTTCACCCAAACTCAATCTTCGGCGAGGGCGCATTCGCGCCAGATGCTGCAGATAAATGTCTGACGGCGGTGATCCGTCGACCCAACGATGCCGCTCAGCTGCGGGCGCGGCTTCGAGCACGTTCACCCTTCGAGCGACGCCGCGCCACGCCCGTCGGCTGGAGTGGCGTCTTGGGTCGCCAGCGGCTGACCAACGGATACTTCTCGGGTTGCTCGATCGACTGCACGGCAAGGTCGATGTCCAGGTCCGGCCAATACAGGTGTTGCGGATGCAACAGCACGACGTTCAGCAGTTTCCCGATCGGCACTTCGCGGAACCAGGGGAACTTCGTGAAGGGGAGGAACATCTCTCGGTCGCCCACGAGTAGCCAGAAGCCATGCTTCGAGATGTTTCCGATCTCAACCGCCGAAGTGCGCTTGCCACGCTGCGCGGATCTCATCCTCATGCTCCTGAACCAGCCGGAGCGCCGTCGCCGCTCGACGTGCGCTCAAGCCGTAGTTTGCCGCCAGGGAAACGGAAGGCTCGACCCAGAACTTCGCCTCTCCGCTCGCATGGTGGACGTGCACGTGCAGGCGGCGTTCTTCACGCGAGAAGAAGTAGAAGCGGTAGCCACGCCACCTGAACACCGTCGGGCTCATACTCTTATTCTACACCCTCCTGACCCGCCGTAAAGAAGGCCGAACGCCGCGGGGGGATTCGGGGGACACCGTACCTATTGCGCCAGACCCGCAATCGGAATGAGTCTCCAATCGTCCCGAAATCGATATCGCGTCCCCCGAATACCCGGCCCATCGTTATGAACCATATCGGATATGTACCGCACCCGGTTTCTTGGACACAAGAGTCGGGGTAATCACGCCGCGACCTCGGCCCCGCTCGATCGCCTCCTCCAACGAACGCCCCACCTCGCTGAGCCGCACCGACTGCGAAGCCTGGATCCCGTACAGCATCTCCTCCACTAACCGCCGCATCGGCAACGAAAACCGGGGAGAAAGTCTCCCCGAATAATCGTGGATCTGCTCTCGCAATTTCCGCGCAACTCCCCTAGTCTCAACCACTTCGTGGCCTCCTCTTGCTCGGGGGAACTGTTCGTTCCAAAGCTCTCACATCACCCTGGCAGCCGAGACCACTTTCACTTTTCAAGAACCCCCCTCCCCTTGGCATTGCAAGAGTTAGGTCGAATCAATCGTCAGTTTATGGGGAAAGTCCTGGATATCCGTGCGATGCGCGATGAGGGGAAGGTCGGGAACGCGGGATGAGCGCATGGGCTGCCGACAGGCACCCGGCACCTCTCTGGAATCGCCGGCGAGCTCGCCCTTTCGGGCACCCGTGTGTCCGTGAAGCGACGGGACGATCCGGATGCCGGAGGCGTCACCCTGCGACGCATTCTCCCGCTGGGGCCACAGCGAGCGCCGAAGGGACCCGAACTTCACTTGCGAAGTCAAGGAAATCGACCGCGAGCATGCGATCCGCAGAGGCCGTTCTTCTCGCTCAGAGCGTTTCCGGCGGCTTCTTCTTCGTCTTCTTGAGAAGCTCGCTGATCCTCTCCATCGTCTCCTTGACGACCTTCGGGTCTTGACCTTTGAGCTCCTCGAGAAGTTGGAAGAGCTGCATCGCCGCTGCGGCCTCGTCGTCGTCCGGCATCTTGAGCTCGCCGGTGTCGATCGCGCCCTGGATGACCGGATGGAAACGGTCGATGATCGAGGGGAGCCCCATCAACACGCGCATGAACTGCTTCTTCGTGAGCTTCGAGTCCTCCAGCGGGAACTCGATCACCGCGCGGATCTCGCCGTCGATCGGATCGTACTCGTACTGGATCATCTTCGTGCGCCAGGAGACGAACATGCAGGCCCTGAAGACCGCGAGCGCGTGCGGCCCTTCCTTGTACACATAAGCCTTCGGCGCGAGAACCTCGAGAAACTCCCCGTCCTCGTAGAGCTGCACCACCATCACGAGACGCTTTTCGCCCTCGGGGTTTTGGTAGTTCTCCATTCGAAAGCCGGTGACGAGGAAATCCTTCTCTTCTTCCGGCTTGTACTTGAGGTTCTCGCCGTCCAGGAAGGCCATGATCTCCTTGAGGGTCGTCGCCATCCGTCAGATCTCCTTCTCCGCTTTCCGTTCGAGCAGCGCCCCGAGCTCCGCGCTCCCCAGCGTTTCCTTCTTCCGAACCGCCTCCGCGAGGCGGAGAAGACGCTCCTTGTTCTCTTCGAGAAGACGCCGCGCCGCGTCCTCTTCCTCCTCGAGGATCTTCCGCGAGGCGGCGACCGCCTCGTCCAACGCGGCCGATTCGACCGGCATCCCCTCCGCCACCGAGAGGCCCTGCTTCAGCCCCGAGAGGCTGAGCGGTCCGAGACGATCGTCCATTCCCCACGCGACGACCATTCGGAGCGCGAGGGCGGAGGCGCGTTCGAGATCCTCCGAGCAGCCGCTCGTGAGACCGTCCTCGCCGAGAACCATCTTCTCCGCCGCGCGCCCCGCGAGGAGGACGCGGAGCATCCCGCGGAGCCGCTTCCGGCTCTGATCCACGTAGTGCCGCGCGGGAACGTGCTCGGTGAAGCCAAGCGCCCGCCCGCGCGGCAAGATCGAGATCTGGCTCACCGGCTCGTCGGGGAAGATCGCGTGCTGCGCGATCGCGTGCCCCGCCTCGTGCACCGCGGTGCTCCACTTCGAGGCGTCGTCGAGAAGCACGCGCTCGGACGAGAGCCCGAAGCGCACGGTCGTGATCGCCTCGTCGAGATGGCGCGGACCGATCCGCTTCGCCCCCTCTCGAAGAGCGAGAAAGGCCGCTTCCTTGCAAATCTGCATGATGTCGGCGCCGGAGAGCCCGGCCGTGCGCGCGGCGAGGGCCGCGACATCGACCCCGTCTTCCGCGGCGACCCGGCGAAGATGCACGCGGAAGATCTCCTCGCGCGCGGAGGCGTTCGGAATCGGAACCTCGACGGAAAGATCGAAGCGGCCCGAACGGACGAGCGCAGGATCGAGAATGTCCGCCCGGTTCGTCGCCGCCATGACGAAGACCGGCCGCCCGGTCTGCACGAAGCCGTCCATTTGCGCGAGAAGCTCGTTCAGCACGCCGACGCGCGCGGCGTTGTCGACCGACGTGCCGCTCCTCTCCCCGCCGATCGCGTCGATCTCGTCGATGAAAAGGATCGAGGGGGCGTAGCGGCGCGCCGCGGCGAAGAGGTTCCGGATCGTCGCCTCCGACTCGCCGACGTACTTCCGGAACACCGACGCGCCCGAGATCGCGAAGAAGGGGACCTCAGCCTCGCCCGCCGTCGCGCGCGCGAGCGAGGTCTTCCCTGTCCCGGGCGGACCGGTGAGGAGGATCCCCTTCGGAAGATCGACCCCGATGTCGATCACCGGCCGCGGATCGCCGAGCCATCGGACCACCTCGGCGAGCCGCTGCTTGGCGTTCTCCGCGCCGGCGATGTCGGAGAAGCGTTCGCGCGGAAGATCGACCCACCCGGGAAGATCGCGGTCTTCGGGGGCGATCGATGTCGCCTCGCGAATGCCGCCGACCTCGAAAACGACCCGCCCTTCCGCGTCGAGAGAGGGGGCGCGCTCCGCGTCGAACTCGATCACCTTGAGACGGTTCCTGTACTGCTCGACGAGCTTCTGCCGCTTGACCCCCGCGTCCACCTCGCGGAGCCGGCTGAAGAAGCCGTCGCGCGCGAGCATCTCCTCGACCGCGTCGCCGAGGAAGAGCTTCGGCAGGACGCCCGCGGCGCCCCCCTCGGCCGACACGCGCAGCAGTGCCTCGGCCGAGAGACCGCGCTTCTCCGGCGACTCGGAGAAGAGATAGACCGGCGTCGTCGGAGAGCGGGAGCGGATCCACCGAAGGAGGAGCATCCCCTTCTCGCTCGTCTTCTCCGTCGGGCCGGCGCCGATGTGAAGATCGAGAAGGACGAGATCGATGTCCCCTTTGCGAAGAAGAGCGTCCGCTTCCTCTCTCCCATCGGCCCGGCTCCAGTGAAAATCCGTCTCGTTCGAAAGATCCCACTCATCGTCGTCGATGAGAAGAACGCGGCTCTTCCTTTCCATCGCCTCGGTGATCCGCGCGGGGATGACGGCCGATCGACCGAGCGCGATTCGGATCGCGCGCACCTTGGGGAGGACCGGTTTCTCTCCCTCGAGAAGCTCGCCCCGGTGCTCGTGGAGAAGCTGCTTGACCGCCCCGTAGAGGTAGTTTCGGACGCCGGTGGTGAGGCGGCGCGCGTCCCCCCCGGCGCCGAAGCGGAGGACGAAGAGGACGAGGACGATCGGATCGTCGATCGCGAGCGGAAGGCCGATGCTCGCCTCGAGCTCGCCCGAGAACTTCCGCACGGTCATCCCCGCGATCCGCTCGAGGGCGAGGCCGTCGAGCCGGTTGAACAGCGCGACGTGCCCCTTCGCGAGGCGCGAGAGAAGCTCCGCGGAAAGCCCCGTTCGGCCTTCGTGCTCGCGGCCGACCTCCTCGCGGAGCGCTTGGAGAACCGCGTCCGCGAGATGCTCCGAATCGCGAAGAACGCCCGAGCGCTCCGGCGCGTCGTAGAGCGACCGCCCGAGGTTCGTCGTGAAGATCGTCACGTTGCAGGAGAAGTCGATCGTCTCGCGCACGTGGTTGTCGTAGAGCCCTCCCGAGTCGAGCACCTGGAGGAAGAGATCCTGGGTGTTCGGGTGCGCCTTCTCGACTTCGTCGACGAGGATGAACCCCTCCGGGTGGGCGCGCGCGAACCCGGTGAGAAGCCCCTCGGTCGCCCCCTTGTACGAGGTGCTGAAGCCGACGAGCTGCTCGTGCGCCTGATGCCCCGCGTACGCGGTCATGTCGAGACGGAGAAGCTCGGCCGCCTCCCCCTCGCGAAGATGGTGAGCGAGGATCTCCGCCATGTAGGTCTTGCCGACGCCGGGCGGACCGACGAAGGTGAGGATCATCCGCGGGCCTCGTCCGGTCACCGGATCGCGCGCGCCCGCCTTCTCGAAGAGCCGCGTCGAGAAGTAAGCATCGCACACCATCTCGATCGCGCGGTTCTGCCCCGCGAGCCGCTCGGAGAGGGCCCGCCGGAGGATGTGCGTGTCGTCGAGGAAGCCGAGGAGCGCGCGCACGCGCTCTGCGGGCGCCGCGCCGGCGGAGCCTTCCGCCGACTCGAGGAGCGCGCGCACCCACTCCTCCTCCGCGCGAAGCGAATCGAGGATGCTCCGGAGAACCGCCTCCGCCGGAAGAGCGCCGTGCCGGCCCCACACCTCGTCCCGAATCCGCTTCATGCGCGGCGAGAGGCCGAACGGCTCGGCGACCGGCTCGTTCACGGCCGCGAGGCGGCTCCGAACGGCCGGATCGAGCGTCTCCTCGAGCGGCACGGACGTCGGAAGCAGGGATTTGAGGAGGTCGCGGCCGCCCGCGCTCTTGAAGGCGCCGAGGAGAACGTGGGACGCGTCGAGCTCCTTCGCTCCCTCGGCGAGCGCGATCCCCTTCGCCCATCGCAGGATGTCGGCGAAGAGCGGATCGATGGGCGCCTGCGAAGGCAAGAGATCACCCCCGGCCCGGGTGCTTCGATCGGATGAAAAGGAACCGTTCGGGTAGTGTAGACCCTTCCCGCTCCGGCGCGCAACCGCGAAGACCAGGCCGCGAGCGCCCGGATCAGAGCTTCAAGAGAACCTTCGGGTGCGAGGAGATCTTCTTCTCGAAGGAATCGGGATCAAAGGACGCGATCGGAACGACCGTCTCCTCGCCGCCCGCGAGGATCACGTCGTGGATCTTCTCTTGAATCCCGTTCGTCGTCGACTCGAGGAGACCCTTGGTGATGTACCAGGTCTCGAAGATCCTCCGGCCGATCACCGAATGGAGCGTGATCCCGTTCAGAATGATCCGGTCGAAGTCTTGAATCTGAAACGATCCGCCCTTGATGCCGAAAAGGACGACGTCCCCGCCGCGGCGGACCGATTGGATCGCGTTGTTCACCGAGTTTTCGGGACCGGCCATCTCGAGCGCGACATCCGGCCCCTCGGGAGGGAACGCCGCTTTCAGCGCGGAGACGATCTCCGGATCGGCGCGCCAAGGATCTCTCCCCCAAGCGCTTTCGAGCGAAAGAGGGATCACGTCGTCCGCGCCGAGCGCGCGCGCCCTCTCGCGGTGATCCGGGTCCGGCTCGATCGCCACGACACGCGAGGCGCCCATCGCCCGCGCGATCAAGATCGCGAAGAGCCCGATCGTCCCGCATCCGAAGACGGCCACGCTCCGCCCGCGAAGATCGACCTTCGTGCAGACGTGGACGGCGTTCCCGAACGGCTCCTGGAGCGCCCCGACCTTCATGCGAATCTTGGAGGTGTCGGTCGGCCACAGCGGGTGCGCGGGAAGCTTGATGTATTCAGCAAAACATCCGTCCCGCGAGATCCCGATGATGATGTCGTCGGAGCAGATGTGCGTCTCGCCGGTCCTGCAGTGGAAGCACTTTCGACAAATGATGTGCGACTCGGTCGAGACGATCTCCTTCGGACGGTAGCCGTAGCGCCGGGCCGCGAGGCTCCCGACCTCGACGATCTCGCCGATCATCTCGTGCCCGATCACGCGGCGCACTTTCTTTTCGTTCTTCAAGGAATCGAAGATCATCCCCTTGAAGGCGCGGCGGAACCAGATCCCCCGATCCGATCCGCAGAAGCCCGCGTAAATCACCTTCACGATCACGTGTTCGGCATCGAGGGGATCGGCGGCTTCGTCCAGCCTCGGCTTCTCGACCTCCGCGAGGCGAAGGCCGCGGGTTTCGTCCCAGGGATCCCGCTCCTTGTCGTAGACCAGGGCGAGCATCGAGTCGTGGCTCATCGAACTCTCCATCCGGGGCGGGGCCGAGTCCCGCTCCCTCAACCCCGAGGATCGGGGAAGGGGAAGCGGGGCGATGGGGCCGGGCCGCATCGGATGGTAGAGCGAGAGGCTCCCGAGGTCAAGACGCCGCCGGGGACACGGCGTCCTCAACCATCCACAAGGCCACGACAGAGGCGGTTGTTGATGGAGCTGGGAGCTACTGCCTGCTCTCCAGGGAACTGTGGAAGGCCGTCGGAGCCTTGGATTTCTCTCGATCCTCTTCCACAGGATCGCGAGGCGGGGGTAGAGAGCCGGAAGGGATCCGGGCCTAACGCAGGGAGGGAGGGGGCTCGTCCGTCCACTCCGCCACTCGCTCCTCGAAGTCCCTCGGCCACCAGAGAATGCCGTGCCCGGTCACGACCGCGCTTCGACGCTCGGTGTCGGTCAGTTTGTAGAAGCAAGAGCCCCGAGGCTCGATCGGAACCCGATAGAGATGATGCGCGCCGACCGCCTCGACCCGGGCACACTCCTCGTAGGGTCCCTCTCGATCGGACGACACGGAGAGCGTGTAGAAGTACACGTCCTCCTCGCGGACCGCTTCCCACTCGACGAAGACCTGTCCTCCTTCCTCGGCGAAGCGAGAGAAACCAAGATGCGCGGCGACATTGTCCACCCACTCGTTCTTCCGGCGCGCGGACTAGCCTTGGTTGAGGTAGTAATCGACATCCACATCCCAAGCCTTCATGACGCGGTGCACATGTGCTCTGCCGTCCGCCTCGATGATCGAAACCGTTCCGGGAGAGCCGACATGGAACACGAAGACGGCATGGACCCCGCACTTGACGAGGAAATCCCCATACCCCACCCGCAAGGGATCGATCGGGGTGCTGCGCTCCATCAAGGTACATGTTCCGACGCACCCGATCCGCGTCACCGCCCCGACAAGCCCGCTGCAGTCGACGCCGGTCGCCCACGTCGGAACGCCGTTCCGAGAGCACCCCCCGTCTCTCTCACAGTGACAACGCGTGCTCCCCGCCGACTGCCCCGCATCGATGGCGGCTTGAATCTCGCTCGGCTCGTCGCACAGATTGAAGGCGTAGGGAACGCCCCGCTCCGTGAACGCCTGCACATCGCCGTACCTCGCGTAGTAGTAGGGAGCATGGGCCGAGCACGTATCGCCCCCTCCGACATTGCAGTTCGGATGAGACGTGTTCCATGCCCGCGCGGTCGTTCCTTCGGGGGCGCTGTTCCAGTAATCGTTCGCATAGTGGAGCGCGAGCGTGACGGCATCCTGCTGCGTCCACTGGGCTGGGGAAAGAGGTGGAAAAGAAACGGCAGCTAGGGCGAGACACGCCCGGACTGTCCATCGCATGATCATCCCATCCGACTCGGCAACTATCGCGTCGCTGCCTTCCATATCACTACCTCTTCTTCCGTGAGCTGAATGAAATAGGCCGATCCCTCCGGACCGAACCGCGTTCGAGGCTTGTCGTACGCTACATCACTGCGAACCCTGACTCGAGGGATCGTCTTCACCAGCATTCCCGCTGGGTCGTACACCTTGAACCACGAAAGGATCTCATTCCCCCGATACTCGACGGCCACCGTGTAGACATTGCCTTGGGCATCCACTTCTTCCAGGGATTCCTGGTCCCCAAGCTCCCGAAGCGTCTGGCCGTCTCGATCGATGATCTCCGCCCGGACGCGTTCCCTGTTGAAGGCCACGTTCGGAAGGCCCCCCGACCTCACGCGCCCCGGCCTTCTCCTTGCTTCCTGCTCCTCCGGATCGAGAAACTCCCAGCCCCCCTCGGCCCTCGCCGAACGCCCCCCGATCGGGAGCGTGAACCATTCGTTCCCGGCGACGAGAAGATAGAGAGAATCGCCCACCACGTACGGCGACACGACGTTGTGGGCGTAACCCTTCATCCCCCATGTCGTCACCTCGTAGAGATCCATCTTCCTTCGGAGGGAGATGTCGACGACCGATCCATCCGGACGGAGATGCTTCAAGGACGGCCCGATGGCGCTGTCCTCTCGAAAGAGAAACACATCCTCCCCCGACGCCACGATCTTCATCACCCAGTACTCGCGCACCGGAACCGGGATCGTGCGAAGATATCGCCCCTCCGAGGAGATCCTCTTGATGTCGTTCTTCTCCCCGTCATAGAGAAGGATGTCCCCGGTTACATCGTCCACCGTGTAATCTCGGACGCCAAAGAGCTGGGTTTCGTGAAGAGCGACCTTGTACTCGTCGATCCCATCGCCCACCTTGCCTTCATAGAAGAGCTCCCACTCGTCCTCGCCTCCAGCCTCCGCGAGCGAGAAGAGAAGACACAGGCCGATCCCGAACCCGATTCGGGCCTTCCTTCGGTTCATGGCCGAACCTCCCTGTTCCTCAAGCCGTGATCCCGCGCAATCGTCTTTTCAACGAATCAACGTCACTTCTCGCGTCGCGCTCTCCGATCCGGCACGGAGCTTCGCGAAATAGAGACCCGCCGGTGCGCGCCGGCCTCTCCCGTCCCGCCCGTCCCACTCGATCCGGTGCTCCCCTGCTTCCTGCTCGCCGGAAAGCAAGACCCGAACGAGCCGCCCGCGGATATCGTAGACGTGCAGCGTGACCGCTTGTCGCTCTCCGAGCGCATACGGAAATACCGTGGCCGAGCCGAAGGGAGACGGGCGCGGAGAACCGAGTCGGAAGTGCGTTCTCCCCTCGTTGTGCGCAACCCCGACGTGAGGGTCCCAGTTCATGCCGGGAAGCCGAAGGATCGGGTTCCCGACGAGGATCATCATGTCGCAGAAGATGGGCATGTTCGGATCGTCCGCGTGCTCGGCGATCAGCTCGGTCCTCACGTGGTTGTGGAGATCTCCGATCGTCGGAAAGCGCTCCGGGTGCATTTGCGCCGCCAACCACTTCTCCCCGTACCAGTAGTAGTAATACTGCCAGAAACCCCTCGTGGGACCGATATGGGCCGAGAAGCCTCTCCGGTCAAGCGGGAGCAGCTTTTCCACAGTCGAGTGCCGGCGATTATCGTTGTCCATGTCGATTCCGTTCGTCCCGCAAGACAGACCAAGCACGACCGGAGGTACCCATACGGTCTCCAGCACGAACTCGAAGTTGGCACAGTCCCTCGACAGCCACTCTCCCCAAAGACGCGGGGAGGACGAAACCGACATCATCAGGCCGAAGGATGCGTCCTGGTTCATCTCTCGAACCAGCCCGCGGGTCGGAGCGCAACTGCTGCTCTCCGCATAATCGGGTTCCATGCGGAGATGAGCGACGTTGTGGAAAGCGGAAGGGCGGACAGGGAAGAGCAGGCGCAAGCAGCTCATCAGATCTTCGACCCTCTGCCCCGCGAGCGAGTCCGGCGAGCCGGGAGGATCGAGTCTCCGGGTATTTCCGCACGCCGTCCACGCGTCCACCCACGCGTTCTTATGGCAACCGAGTCCCTCGTAGAAGATGAGCTGCTTTCTCCATAGGTTCTGAACATCCAGCGGGGTTCGGACCGGGTTCACGCCGACCCGATTCGCGTAAGTTCTCGGACCTCCGGGAACGGTCCCTGCCGACTCGTACTCGTACACGTGGGCTACATTGTCCGTCCACGAGCCGAACGTTGATTCCGGATCCGCGGTATAGCAGAGAGGTAGGGTGTTGTTCTCGACCGTCGCTCCGTTCGGCTCG